>ERZ826146.41-NODE-41-length-133610-cov-37.272345_pt1 | contig 133610 bp, 148 predicted proteins | sample MGYA00519857_ERZ826146 | MGnify/ENA primary metagenome ERZ826146 (study PRJEB31778, sample SAMEA3449222) | human gut metagenome | biome: human gut; feature: human-associated habitat; material: faeces | place: United Kingdom | collected 2010/2012 ...
GTGCCATTTCACGGTCGCCCCTGCTCATGCAGCGTTCCTGTGCGGCCTGTTTCGCTGCTTTCCATTTGTTTTGTATCTGCGCTACAAGTTCTTTCATACTCTATCTTTTGATTTTAAGTCCATGTAATTGAATGTCATCCAACGTGCCGGACACCTTGTTGATTTTCTTTTCCACGTTGTCTATTTTGCTATTGGTGCTATCCAATCTGTCATTTGTCGCAGCCGTATTATTTTCAATTCCTGCAAGATGCCGGAGTGCTTGACTGCTAAAAGCAACAAGATCGGCCATACCTGTCATTATTGAGTATGTGTGCCCCTGTATGGTAGTCAATCGAGCATTATTCTCGTCCACGCTCTCCTGTGAAGCGGTAGCAATGCCTTTCTTCGTACCCTCTCGCTTCGTATCTTCTTCCTCATCCTTGAAATAATCATCCGCCCATCCATATTTGCTGTCAAGCTTGTTGTTCAGGTCTTCAACCATGCGGTCTATGTAGTCCTGTTCCCAGCCGCTTATATAGCTGTCTTGCCAAAACTCCAACAACTTATCCCTGATACGTTCCATATCGGGACTTATGGTGGCTTTCATAGCTTCGGTAATCATCTGCTGGATCATATCCTTTACCAAATCCTTTGAAGCCTTTGCCTTGTCGTTCCCGGCAGTCCACGCATCCGCATAAGCCTGTGCAAAATCATCAATCGCAGACTGTACGTCTTGACCAAAAATCACGTCTTTGGATTTTTCCCTATTGTCCTCGATAAGGTCATTTATATCCTCTATCTCTTGCTTCCATTCCTTGATACGATTCTCATCTGTCTTTTTCTTATCTTCTTCTTCCCGTATTTGCTGCTGTATAAGCACTTTTTGCTGTTCAAGCAAGGTGTTCTGCTGTTCAATCAGTTCGGAAGCATCGGTAGAATAGGCTTTCTCGATGGATCTGCCAAGCCTGTCGTAAGATTGTTCAAGAACATCTACTTGTTCTTGTAGCTGCTGTATGCGTTTTTCGTTTTTTGCATCATGTAATTTGGCTATTGATGAAGCAAGAGAAGTTACCATCCCTATTGCCGCTCCAGCTGCAGCTCCCCAAGGACCAAACATCGCTCCAGCCTGTGCTCCCGACATGGCAGATTGTGCCGCATCCATAGCTACATTGATACCGTCCGCAACCCCTGAAAGCGCATCTGATCCGAAAGCATCTCCAAGATTCGAGAATGTGTCTGACAGAAAGCTGCCTATCTGCATCATTTCCGACATACCATCCTGAATGTCGGAAAGCCCCTGCTTTAACGTCTTTGTGTCACGCCCGGCCTGAAATATAGACTTCAAGCCTCTCGCTACTTTGTCGTAAGCCGGACTTAAAGCATCAGCAGCAGCCTTGTTGTCCCGTAAGGCATCCGATATGTCTTTCAACTTCTCCGGGGACTTGCTCCAAAGGTCGAATGTCTCTTTTGAAATGCCGAACTGTTTGCCTTTGTCCTCATCCCACTCTCCCGATTTGAGAAAATCCAATGCGGCTTGTCCCTGTTCGTTGATTTCCCGTAAATCGTTCAGGGTTTTGTCTTTCATATCCCCGAACAGCTTACTGATGGCAGAAGTCGTTCTGTTTGCTTCAATATCCAAATCGGACAACGCCCGTTTCGTAGCCTCATCTATGGAAAGTTGCTCCCATACGTTTTTGCCCTCCTTGTCGGCTTCAGCCTGCGCAATGATAGCGTTCCTTTTCTCGATATACGAGCCGTAAGCAGCCAAATACTTGTTCATAGAGGCGGTAAGCTCTTCTGCTGTAAATCCGCCCTCCAAAGATGCGATACCAGCATTGTATTTGTCCTCCGCGATTTTGTATTTTCGGGTAATCTCTACCTGCTGTTCGCCTGTCAGTTCGCCGTTTGACTGTTCACGCCATTTCTTTTCAAGTGCAAGGGTCTCGGCATACTCTCGCTGGTAGTCAAGTTCGATTTGCTTACGTTTCTTTTCTGCACCGTCTGCCATAAGGTCGATTTCCTCCTGCTGGTTCTGAAAACGCAAATTCATAAGTTCCTCGTGCAGTCTCTGCTGGTTGTCCTTGACCTTTTTGTTGTCTTGCGGATTGACAGATGATTTGCCCGTGATTGCATCCAATTTCGCCTGTTCCGCCTTTATCTCAGCCTGTATTTTGCGATAGTCCTCCGGATTGGTCACTTTCTTCAAGGCTTCATTTTTGAGTGCGATAGCGGCTTCTATGGCTTCAATAGATCCGGCTACCATTTCATCGGTTGATTCAAGGTCGCTCTTTTCGAGTTTCTTTTTATACTCATCCGTAAGGTCGTATGATTTTTTAATGAGGTCGAAATATGATTGGAGATACTCTTCAGCCTCAGTCCTCATTTTCTCTTCCGATGCTTTGGCATAGGCTTCAGGGCTTAAATCGGCATTGAGCAAAGTGCCTGACATATCCTCGCTTGCAGCACTCTTTGCCATAAATGATTTGAAATAATCTCCGAAAGACGGGCCGTCTTTTGCTTTGGCATCTGCTTCCAGCATTTTCAATACCGCCTTTTTGTATTCCTCTGCTGCAAGCTCCATAGTTGCCGCCGCCTGTGCTCTGAGCATAACAGCATCGACAAAATCATCTTTCCCTAAATTGAAAACACGTTCGGCATCGTTCACGTCATTTATTGCAACCCCCAAACCGTCTATCGCCTCTTTGTTGTCGATAATATATCGTTCTTTGGCTTGCATGTCGTTCCCAAGCTGCATCCAGCCAAGAGCCAGCCGTTCTAAATTGGCAAGTGTTTCGCCTGCGCTTTCACTGACTTTATCCTGCCACTCGTCAAGACTCTGATAAGTATCCGATAGTGCTTTCTTTGCCGTGAACAGGCTGCCCACCCATTTCACAATCTCATCGCCGTAAACAGTCAGGAGGGTAATACCGCCGACAAGAGCGGTCTGCCAACTGAGCATTGAGGACAGGACACGCTTCCATACAGGCGTTGCGGATTTACCCGCATCCGTCAAGGCTTGATATTCCTTGCGTGCCTTTGACAGCTCATCGGCGAACATAGGCAGGTTGTTGCTTATCGCCATAAAGAACATTTGCGGAGACATCGCCAAAACGGGCAGTTCACGGGCGATTTGCTGCATACTGAAACTCAGCCCGTCAAACTTTGTTCCGGCGGCACGTGCGTATTGCTGCATCGAAGCTGTTGCCTGGTGCAGTTTGTTCTGCACATCGGTCAGGTTCTTCAACACCGCTTGCCCGTCCGTACCGTCCCTTTGCGCCTGTGACAGCTTCATATATTCCACCGTCAAAAGCGATACTTTCGCCTGTAATGCAACGATGCTGTCCTCGGTAACCTCCATTGTTGCCGTTTCGGTTCTCAATGCCTGTTCGTTGTCTGAAATGGCATTGCTGACCTGTTCGTGCAGTACTGTAAGACGTGCCTGTGAACTCAAATACTCATTTAACGATATGCCGCCTTTCTCGTATGTGTCGTTCAAGGCTGTCTGCATCGTTTCAAGTTGTTTCAGCATCACGGTATCGTCCTGAATGTCCTTTGCAAGTTGTCGTGCCTTTTCTGACATAGAGCCGAATACTTCGTTGCTCATCTTTTCTATACGGGCAAAAGCCTGCTCCATCTCCTGCCTTTGCCGCCCGATATCATCCCCCAAGAAGTCAAGTGTCATTTTTGACATTGATTTTGAGGTCTTGCCGATGTTCTCGAAGACGGCATTTATGCGTTTCCCCTGATTCTCTATGTTGCCGCCCATGCTCTTGAACTCGTTGGACGCTCTTTTTGCGGAAGCCTCCAGCTGCGCCGTGTCAAGCGTTATGGCATAGGACAGTCTTTCTTTGTCGCTCATATTTCAATGTTTTATCGTTCTACCTCCCAAATTTTACTGTTTTCGATTTCGTTTTTCTTCTTCAGCAACTCATCGGCGTTACCGAAGTCCAGCCATGCGATATATTTCAGGTCAAGATGCAGCATACCACCATCGGAGCAGGTAATGAAGCCGTCATTTGCCGGACCCTCGCAGATAATGCCGTAGCATCTGCCGTCCGACAACGCCCGTACCTCCCTGTCGAAGTCTACCATCTGTTTGTGGAGCGATATTGCCCGGTTGAGGAGCTTCTTCTGTCTCGGATCATCGCAGTATGTGGAGTTATCCTCAACCACCGCCTCACGGTCGTAGGTAATCGCGCCGTTGTCGAAATACAGGTACTTCAGGCGGTCATAGTCCGAAATTTGCCCGTAAAGGCTCAATTTATCCTTTTCCAGCCGTTCACGCCATCCGGCTATAAGCCTGTCCACCTTGTCCCACTCGTCAGCAACGGCGGCAAGTAGCCGCTTCCGTTCAGGCTCAAATGTTATCTTTGAGGCTTCAATGTCGTAGGCGTTCTGTATCGCCCTTTTGATTTCGTGTCCGCCGTCACTTACCACATCCGAAATGACATCATCGGTACGCTCCACATAAAGCAGGTTTGCACTTTCAAGTTCGGAGAACAGCCGTTCCAGCGTCTTTCCGTAGAACTCCAAATCGCCGCATATTTTGGCAATACGGTTGGTATCGCTGTATAAAATTTCCTTTTCCATTCTTTTTAGGTGTTTGATTTGTTAGATTTCCGTTTCTTCCTTTCGGCTCGGGCTTTCGCCTGAACGTCCCGTTTCTTCCGGCTTATGGCCTCATCGTACCGCCTATGCATGCTTGCCGTGCGTTCCGTTTCCGTCCTCAACTCCTTTTCCCGTTCTTCCCGGATCAGTTGAGGTGCGACTTTCAGCAGCTCCCGATACAGGTCGAGCCAAAATTCACGTGGTATCATCTCCAGCAGTCCCATAGCCTTGCCCTTTTATCCGTTGGCGGTCGTTGTGTATCTGGACAGTTCGCAGCGTGCCGCCCGTATCGCTTTTATCAGTTCGTCAGCCTGTGCAGCATTTACCAGCATGCGTGTCTTTCCGACTTTCAGCTTCACGAAAGCCTGTCCGGCTTCCCCTTTCTCGTTCTGTTCCCTGACCACTGACACGACAGCGAATTTGTCAAGGTTCGCAATAGCTCCGATGTTCTGTAATTCTACAAATTCCATAATTCCTTGTTTTTTGATTTCAGGCCGTTTTAAGGCTCTGTTTTTGGTTTGACAATAAATTACACCTCAACGCTCCGAAACGCCGAAATTCGGCGGCTTATGGGGCAAATCGGGCGTGTTACGCTTCTTCTCTCATCTGTCTTTGAGACCTTGCGCCCATTCTTTGGCTTCCTCCGCCGCCTTGTCAGGGTCGAAGTCGTTTGTCAGGTCTAACGGGTTGCCGTCCTCATCTTCCCCCTCGTCCCCGTGCTTCATGCAGTCCAGGACAGGGCATTCCAAATCATCGAGGCTGTCCGCCTTTCGCAGTTCCTCGTCTGTCATTACGTTGTCTTTCTCGTTCATAACTCAAAATTTTTGTTGTTGGTAATTCATTTTGCTTCATAAAGGGGCGTTCTTGCCACTTTCCAGTCCCGTACAGGCTGTTTCGGTTATTCTACATGGATTTTATTGCCGAAACATGGAAAACGGTTCAAATCGCCCCGTATCGAGTTTTCAAAATCCCTCATCGTAGTTTCTCTCGGGCTTTGGTTTGTCAGCTCCTGATGAGTTCCCGTAAAAGTCCTCATCATAGTTCAGCTTGGCGGGTCGGGTTTGTTGAGGTGTCGCTCTTTCTTTTTTGGCGGAACTTTTTTCTTTCTCGTCTTTTTCCCAGTTCGCTACGGCGTTTTTCCATTTTTTCATTTTGGTTTTACCGACCATCCAGCCTTTCGATTCGTAGAAGTTGAAAAATCGCTCCGCATCCACCGAATAACCCTTTTCAGAGATATAAGCCGAAATTTCATCAAGGGAGGGAGGCACAAACGCTGTGCGTTTCGTGCTTTCTTTTTTACTCTCCGTAAGGAGAGTTTTTCTTTGTAAAGGTTTATTTGTATCAGTAACAGTATCAGTATCAAGTTCCATTTGTTCCATTTGTTCCATTTGTTCCATTTTGAAACGTGTGTACTGGTTTCCCTTGTGATTTTTCCCTGCTTCGCTACGTGCTTCGCTGATGGCTTTACACCTTTCGGCATAGGCTTCCGTGTCCTTTTCTATCTTGATACGCATCATCGAATACATTGAATATTTGACGTAGTTGTCATCAGGTTCTTCCCCATACAGGACGTAACGCTTGATGGCATCGTCTATCTTCAGGCGCAAGTCATCAGGCAGGGAAAGCATCGCTTCCGCCCAGTCCGTGTAATACAGGAAAGCCTTTCTGTCATTGTCCCGTTTCATATCCACAGCCCCTTTTCAAGTCGTTTATGCTGCCTGTCAAGTTCCGGACGAACATGGGTATCGAAGTACTCCAATGCAGCACCCTGCAAGTCGTGCCGGACAACACCGGACAGCCCGTAATCCTTTATCGCCATATTGAACGCCGCCCTGTCGTCAATATCCGGCAGGGTTTCCTCAAACTCCAGCCATTCGGCATACCATCTGAATTTCTCGTATTTGTCATTTGACGGTATGTGCCTGTCCAAATTTCGGACATCGAGAACGTTGTTTTTCCGTCCCATACCTCAACCCTCCTTACCGACAAAATAGACCTTGTACCGTACTCCGTCACGGGTCTCCCTCCACTCATCGGAGACGTTGAAGCCCTTGTCCCGTAACGCCTTTATGTGTCCTCTCGGATCGCTGTAACCCGTCTTGATGGAAAGGTCGGCAACCGAATGCTTGCCCTCCCTCAAAATCTCGTAGATGCGCCGCTGGTGTTTCGGCAGTCCCTGAATGTCAATTCGCTGTTCCATATCGTTTTTGATTATGATTTGTTGCTCATTTGTTGTTGATGTAGTCCCTCAAAATCGCATCCGCATCGCTTTCGTTCACAGGCGTTACCCTGTTCCGTTTAAGCCATTCGTCCAACTCCTTGCGGTCGAAAAACGCCTTTCTCCCGTTCGGCTTGTAGTAGGGTATCTCCCGGCGGTGCATCAGCAGGCGTATGCGGTCTATGCTGTAACCTGTCAGCAGTACCACGTCCTCCAGCGTAAGCACGTTCTTTGAGGCAAGGAGCGTGTTTTTCCGTATCGCCTCCAATGTCTCCATCAGTTTTTCGCTTATCTCCATATCGATGCGTTTTTGGTTTGTTTCTAATCTTTTCGCAAAGGTAAGGAAAAACGTTCTTATTACGCACGCTTTTCCAAACCTTTTTTTCTCCAAATCGGTAACTTTTCCCGTAACCCCTGTTAGATATGTCAGATGCCGTCCGCCGCCGCTTTGGGCAGATGCAGGGTTATACTCTCGAAAATCATCGCCCGGACGGTGTTCAGCATGGGCAGGTATCGGTTCTCGAATGCCGAAAGAGCCTCATTCCCGAAACCGAGCCTTTCGGCGTTGTTCAGGTAGCATTCCCGAAACTCCTGAAGCAGGGCGAGAAGCCGTACCGCCTCCCTCGTGCTTTCAGAGACCTTCAGGGGCTTTGTCGTGTCGCTGACAATCTGCAATGCGTTCGGGTGTGTGAAGCTCCCCGTAAAATCCCCGTATGACTTCTCCCGTTCCTCCATTGCATCCTGAAGCCTGTCGAACTCATCTTCAAGGGCGTTGTACCTGTCGAGCTGGAAAGAATAGTCTTTGCGCAAGTCCCTTACAAGCAGTTCCGCATCCTTCAGCTTGCGTTCAAGGCGTTTTATCTCCTTTGCCGGGTCATTGGTATTTCCGGCCTGTGTTATGCCCCCTACGGGGCTGTTATCGGTCTTATCCATGATTTTTGCGTTTTTGATTGTTATATAATTTCGTTCTCTATCTCCATGTCCGGCTGCTTTCCTCTCTTGTCGGTATCCTCTCCTGAAGCATCCATTCCTCGATTTCCGACTTCTTGAAATAGACGCTCTTCCCCTGCTTGTAATGGGGTATCTCTCGGCTGCTGGCAAGGTGGTATATCCGGCTCTTGCTTATGCCCAGCATAAGGGCTGTTTCCTCAACGTTGAGGACTTCTTTCGCTTTCAATGTGGCGTACCGCTCTATGCGGTCCAGTTGTGCCTGTATTTCCTCATTCATTGTCCCTTACCTCCGATAATGCGGTTAATAGCTCGTTGTATTCGCTCAGGGTCAGCACGACCGCCGCAAGCGTCTCCCTGTCCTCATCGCTGTCGAATGGGAACACGCTCATTTTACAGATGGCATCGCAGATGGCGGCTTTCCTGTTCATCCAACCATAGCCGTAACCGTCTGCGTTGCGTATCTCTGCGATGATTTCCTTTGCCTTTTCACTCAAAAATGTTACTGCTTCCATTGCCTTTATCGTTGTTTTGTGGGGCGGCTCCCATACCGCCCCGGTTGTTAATAATTCCGTTTGTCTTTTTAGTGTTTCAGTATCTCGTCCAGCAGCTTTCTGTCCGCATCCCATAGGTTGTAGCCCATTGCGATTTTACGCCGCAGGTACTCCTTTTCGCCTGCCAGTGAGATAGCCCTTTCTCTCAAATCTGATGCGCTCCATTTCTCTGCCTGTTCAATCAGGAAGCCCTCAAGGCTCTTCCGCTCCTCGTAAAGCTCACGGACTAACACCGTCTTGCGCTCAATCTCTTTCAATGCCGCCGGGTTCTCGTTCCACAGCTTGCAGAACATATCCTTGTCTATGTCGGTATTCATGTAGACTTCCTCTATCTCGGAATATCCGTCCGCCGTCACTTTCAGTCCTGTACGTTCTTCAAATTCTTGCTTTGTCATATCTCTATACTGTTTTATGCGTTGAATTGCCCCCGTTATGCTATCCCGATTAGGTTAGCTTTCTTGAAGCTCCTGTACTCCTGCTTTTCCGTGTCGTAGTAGGTTTGCAGGGTGTCCGGCTGCTTGCGACCCGTCCCTTTGGTTTCGGGCAGCAGGGAGGCTTTTAACGTGCCGTACGCCTCCCGTCTCGTTCCGTCCACCTTTTGGAAGTAGAACTTCACTATGCGCTGGCGCATCGCCGCTTTCAGCTTGATGTTTGCCCAAGCCGTCCGCAATGCTTCCGACAATGTGAAACCATTACGCTTCACGAACTGCCATGCGAGGTTGAATACCTCCGATAAACTGTTTCTTCTTTCGTTGCTCATATCTGTAAAATTTTGGTTGATTTTCGCTTGTTTTTGGGTTTGTTCTGGGTTAGTTATGCCGCCCAACGCTCGGCGTACCGTTCAATGACTGCTATGTCCGGCCTGATGTCGTTCTCGGTCTCTTCCCCGTCCTCATCGTAGGTGTAAACGGCGCAGTCCTCAACGACCACCGAAACGTAGGTAGTCACCCATGCGCCCGTGCCGTTGAAGTAGTCATCCTCACGGTAGCCGTCCATTTCGTACCTGCCGGAAACCTCAACGACCGTATTGTCGTCTACCTCCACCTCAAGGGAGAACCTGCCCTCGTTGCTCTCGATGCTTTCCGCTATCGCTGCTGCTATTGTCTCGTTGATTGATGTCATAATTTCGTTTCTCCTTAACTCTTACGGTGCAAATTTAGATACTTCTAAACAATCATGCAAATTTTCAGGCAAAAAAATTTCGCCCAAACTTAATTTTCTATCATTTTCTTTCGCCGTCTCGAAAATATCCGCTATTTTTGCACTTGATAGAAACTTTAATCAGAACTAAATATGAGAGTAAAGGAATTATTAAGGTCAAAGGGAATGACCGCAAAAGAACTTGCAGGGAAACTTGGGATTAGCGAAGGTGCTTTATCACAATCTATCAAAGAGGGGGCAAATCCAAACCTCCAAACACTTATGAAAATAGCATCAGCACTTGAAGTGTCGGTAAGTGAACTATTCGATGCACCCAAAGAGGGCGTAATACATTGCCCTAAATGCGGAACGGAAATAAAGTTGAATCCGGAGGTGTAGATTATGAAGCAAGGATTGGCTTTTTTATTATTGTTCTTATCTAACTATGCCTATAGTCAGATAACAATAATGAATCAAGATATGCCACCAAAGGTGCAGGATAATTTCGTATATGATAGTTTACGAAATATGTCTCTCGAAAAATACAATGATACATACACATTTCACCATCTAATAGGGCAAACGTTGATGTATTGCGGCGACCCTTATTATGGCGAAAATTCCAAATTCAAAGTTGGTAATTACTATCGTATTGATAGTATTCTGCCTGACAATGTAAAAAAAGGTCTGTATCACAGACTATCATTGACCGACATAAAAACAGGAGAGAAAAAAGAAGATGGCGGAATATCAGTTCAGCATAAATACAATTACAAATGGGTAGTATTAGGACATTATGAAAAAATAAAGTCATTATATCTAAATAAGAATTTTGTATATGTTGGCAACAAGGGATATGCTGATTATTATGACAAACAAAATAACGTCATAAATATGGAAACGGATACAATAACAAAAAGCATTGAGGTCGGCTCAGTATGGAAATGTGTAGATATACAAGTTAAACCACGTAATGAAAAAGACAGAATGATGCTTGACTATAGAAGTCCAATTGTCCTTGTATTCGATAATCCTAAATATGGCTTACACTATTGCTATTTGGAAAGCAGCACAGGAAGACCATATCAAAACTTAGACGAACAAGATATGCCATTAGTATGCGGCAAATTTCAGACAAAATCATATTATGATATGGCCACAACTGCAAAAAATAAAAGAAAATTAGAATTAGCACAAAAATATGGAGTATCTATCGCAGATTTAATCATACAAGGAAAAGTCCAAATTGGAATGACACAGGAGATGTGTAAAGAAGCATGGGGAAACCCCTATGATATAAATCGTACTATTGGCGAGTTCGGAACTTACGAACAGTGGGTATACGGGAGCGGTCAATATCTTTATTTTGAAAACAGTAAACTAATAACTATTCAAAACTAATTACATAACATGGAACAGGAATTACAGACCATATTACAGGAGTGCGACACGCTGAAAGCCCGTCTTTCGGCAATGCGCCCCTTGCCCGTTGAGGCTCTGAAAAAGATTGAGGACGCTCTGGCCATAGAATACACCTATGAGAGCAACCGCATAGAGGGGAACACGCTCACGCTTCAGGAAACGGAGCTTGTGGTAAACGAGGGCGTGACCATTTCGGGAAAGTCCATGCGCGAACACTTGGAGGCTATCAACCATGCTGAAGCCATCGACTACATCAAGGACTTTGCAAAGAAGAATATCGAGATAAGCGAGCGCACGATAAAGGAGATACACGCCCTTGTGTTGCACGGCATCAACCGAGAGAACGCCGGACGTTATCGCACCGTCCCCGTGATGATTTCAGGTAGCAGCCACGTTCCGCCACAGCCATACCTGATTGAAAAGCAGATGGAGGACTTTATGATTAAGTTCCGGGAATTGGAGGCTGAAAAGGTGCATCCCGTCCTGATAGCCGCCTATCTGCACGATGAACTGGTGCGCATTCATCCGTTCATTGACGGCAACGGGCGCACGTCCCGGCTGCTGATGAACCTGTACCTGCTCCGCAACGGGTACACGCTTGTAAACCTCAAAGGCTCTGACGATGCGAAAATAGGCTATTACAAGGCTTTGGAGGCTTCGCACGTTGAGAAGCACCCGGAAGCCTTTCAAATGCTCGTAGCGGAGGCGGAAAAGGCTTCTTTGGAACGCTATCTGTCCATACTCGGAGAGGGTAACGCATAACAACCCCATACGGGGCTATCCCGTGACCTGTACGGGCTTTATTCCATCGGGACGGGTAAATACACGTGAAAATGAGAAAGGGCGCAAAATAACGCCCTTTTCTCGTATCTGTGTATCTTCTTTTGTTGAGGTTGGATTACCCGACCAATACAGGCGGATCATCTGAATTTGCCGTTGAAAAGCTCCACGGCTTCAACTTTTTTTGCATCCACCAATTTTGCGTAAATCTGTGTTACCTTGATGTCGGTATGTCCCAGCAGCTTCGATACGGTGTAAAGGTCTGCGCCAAAGGTAATGAGCATGGTTGCGAACGTGTGCCTGGCAACGTGGTAGGAGACGTGCTTCTTTATACCAGCCTGTGCCGCCCATAACTGTAAGCCCTTGTTGGTATATTCGCCCAGCCTTGAAAAAACGCACTCATCATCGTTTTGGGCATGTCGTTCAGGAAGCCATTTCAGGGCGTTTTCGGATAGAGGTATGATAATCTCCTGCTTTGTCTTCTGCATCGAGATACGGATGAATTGTTTCCCCTGATTCTCTATGATGTCCTGCCAGCGTAAAGCCTTAATGTCGCTAAAACGCAAACCACAGAAGCACGAGAACAGGAAAGCTTTTTTGATATTCTCGTTTCGGGCTATCGGGGTATCTATGAGCATTTGAACTTCCTCAACCGTCAGAAATTCCCGTGTAGATTGCCCCGGTTTTATCTTTTCGTCCGCCTCTATTTTTGTCAAAGGGTTTACGCTCAATATATCGTTCCGTACCGCATCATTGAGCATCGCACCGAACATGATTTGATATTGCTGCTTGGTAGACTGTTTCAGGGCTGATTTCCTCAACTGATTGATGAGTTTAAGACAGAACGCCTTGTCAATATTGCCCAATTTGGTGTCCAGCATATCCCATCTGTCCAGATACGATAGCAAAGATGTCAATTTCCTTGCGCTTTGCACTCTGCCCGAATTTCGTTTTTTTGTGATATATGCACGCAGAAAAGAACCGATATCTATCTTTTGCGCCGCTGTATGGTCTATTATGCCGGCCTTTCCATTGGTTATTTCAAGTATCCGCTGCGATTTGATGGCATTTGCCGCCTGTAGGGTGTTGGCGTTTCTGATTTTGTCCGCAGCAGTTCTTTCGGGTATAAGGTACATTCTCAGGTACTCATACTTACGCACACCGTTCACGTAAATATCCAAATATACGGTTTCGTTTCCGTTGGCTATCTTACGTGTCCTTACCCTTACAGGTTCTTTCGGTTTGTTCGTTGTCCTCCTTGCCATATCGTTTGATTTTTCCGTTCACACGAAGTTACGACATAAACAACATACAAACAACAAAATTAAACCATATTTGTTGCTCGAAATTCGTTTTTTTGCCATCATTCTCATTTCTGATATTGACTTATTTCTTTGTATTACTTGTTATTATCTTGCTATTTGTTTGCTATCTGTTATCAATGGGAAATTATTGCTTTATGAACAGAATGTTCGGGTTAGACTTAAGAGTTACCCCCTGAAGCCAGTCGGCAGGGATAGGGTAATTCACGTTGTTGTAGAGTACGACAGCATCATAAGCTGCGTCAATGGTCGGGATTCCGGTACCCTTGAACTCAAGGTCAGCACCGACAACCATGTTCGGAGTGTAGAGCGGCTTTGCGCTGCTCTCCCCGTCACTTTCCTGAATGCTGTCCCCGGCAGCAAGCCCGGTGATGGCCGCTGCGAAAGTGAGCACATCGTAGTCGGCATTGGAAGTGTCGATTTTGCTTACGGTCGTTGATGTTGCCGTGCCCAGCTTCTGCACCTTGTCGCCAATGGCAAAAAGATGCCCTTTGCTCACACGTGCTTCGGTGGTCGTACCGCCGTCAAGAACCTTTGCAATCTTAACCACACCTGCACTCATCTCATCGAAATCCACCTGAATAGGGAGACCCCTACGCAGTACAGTCCCGACAGGGAACGTCTGCTTCGGCTTGAAACCGCCAGGCAGGATCTTGCATTCCCCTCGCCAAATGACAGGGGTTTTGCCTGAAAAGGCCTGTTTCTTAAATTCGATAGCCATTGCTTGAATTTTTTAGAGGTTAAACAATCATTTGTCCGGCAGAGACTCAGCCCAAGATTTGGCTTCATTCTTCATTGCTTCATCCGTACCGCTTAACTCAAGTGCCGTGTCTTTCGGCATGAGCTTGTTGTTTACAAGTTTCTGTGCAAACTCCGTCAATACCTTGTCGATGTCCGCATCATCAGAGATGCTGAAATTCTCCATAAGGAAATCGGGAATGTTCAGAGACTTGGCTTTGGCAGCGATTTGTTCCGCACGGCTCTTCTTCGTTTCAGCAGCTTTGAGGTTCTCGTTCTCCTTTACGAGATTGGCGATTTGCTCATCACGCTTCTTCATCTCAGACTTGAACCATTCCGGCACGCTCTCGTTGCCCTTGTTTTCGCCCTCACCGTCACCATCTCCGTCTTCGGCAGATTGCTTCGTGGTTGATTGCTTCTTCTGTGTCTTCCTCGTTATCTCCGCCTGCATAGCCTTTGCAAACGGCACGAGAGAATCCACTTTCTTTGCGATGTCCTCATCGGAAGCATCGTCGGCAAGACCCTCCGAACCCAATTCAACGAGTTCGCCGAGTGCCTTTTCCGTAAGCCCCATGTCCTTGCATTTGCTGGTCAGGAGCGTCAATAACTTCTTTTTCATACTCCGGGTATTCTTTGATTGGTCATATTACAGCGCAAATATAGCAATAAATCCTGAAAACGTACTTAATAAGTACGTTTTTAATATATTTTTCCAAGAAAATTTTTATCCCGTCCAACTCACGGGCATACACGCTTTTACGCTGTTTTTCAAGTGATTGCACGAAAATTTCTTTGAAGATTTTTGCTGAAAAGTTTGCCTGTATTAAATAAAACCCATACATTTGTCCCGTCAGACATACTTAATAAGTACGCTGACAAGATAAAAAACAGCAAATAAATTAGGAGGTAATCAAAATGGTAACAAACGTAATTATAGACGCAAGAAGAGAGGGCTACTCAACCGAGCAAGTAAGAAACACGATGACTGTTAAGGAACTCATCGATGTACTTTCAGAATACGATGAAGATGCAAAAGTGTATTTGTCCCATGACAACGGATATACATACGGAGGCATCCGTTATGGCAGCTTTTCAGAACAGGAAACCGAAGAATAACTCAAAAACGCAACTGATATGACCGAGAAAGAATTTACAGACCGTACAGGTTACACGCCAAAGGATGATGAGTTTATCAAAATCCACGAAATGTATATGAATACCGACCTTGATAAGGACGCTTTCTGTAAGGCGTGGATGCACAACAAGGATTTGCTTGCCGAAATAGTTAAGCAGACAATCATAGCAAGGGAGCTTTACCAACAAAAGGACAGTCTTGCAGACTTTCTCATCACACAGGCAGAGAAATGGAGCGCATCCGATTTGAGGGAAAAGGCTATCGAAATGCTGGGAGATCGGGAGTACATACGCCGGAAAGTTACCAGAGGCTTCAACCTTTGGTATGATGACAGGGAATTGATTAACGAGATTTTGAAAAAGTAAAAATTAGAGCCATGAAACAGTATTCAGTCTATTTCAACGAACCTGTTGCCCACACCTACAAGGATGAGCGTTTCAATAAAGAGACCCGTAAATGGGAAGAAGTAGAGGTTACGGAAATGGTTAAGTCGGTGACGTTCTACTCACTCGCTCCGGCAAAGAAACTTATCAAAGCCAATCTCGATAAATATGCAGGTTCTTGCATCACAAAGACGTGGGCAAATGGAGATTGGGAAAACCTCGGAGAAATCAATCTCAAAGGCTCAAACAAGACCTTTGTAGCAAATACCAAACAACGAATAGCTAATTATTAACCAGCAAATAAAAACGTATATGGAAGCAACAATTCAACAAGTTGAGCAGATAGTTTCAGTTCTTACGGCTGACGAAAAACAACTCCTTAAAGATACTATCAATGAGGGAGGATGGGGAGACTCGGATTGGGAGTTCTTGGATGAGAGCGGCAATGTGGAAACGGTAGCAATGTATGGCTACTGTACCAACGATGCGCACCTTGCCGGGCATTTCAAAGGTCGTATAGTTTCCACGATGTTCAAGTCAATCTACAAGAAACTTTGCCCTGAACACAATAACCAAATAGGCAGATACATTTCCCATTGCAATGATTGGTGGGGAGACGGTTCAGGCGATATGCTTTTCATCAGAACCGGATATTACAGGACATTTGAAGAATGGGCAAGATTATGATACGGACAACGGTACAGGTATTTTTAAGAGCCGACAACGGCGAGCAAGACGAATTTATCACCCCGATAAATTTAACCCCTGACAAAGCCCGGAACTACTATGTAGGGCGAATTTTCAACATGGGTACGGTGGAGGACAAGATGATGATGTGCTATGCCGTCCATATCCTGCAAGTACAGGAACGGAGAAAAGCTGTCGTGAAAGTTCAGACAAGCTTCGGCAGGAACTGCCTGAATGAGATTAGAGGTCTCAAAGAGGGCGAGGTTTTGGAGGGCTGGTACAACAAACAGAATAAGGCGTTCGATTTCACCTACAAGGGCAACGATGCGATGCTTTGGGTGGGTCAGAACTGCGAACTGATAAACGAGTAATAACAAACAATTCAACGCAACCGATATTTTTATGGAAACAACGATTTTAAGCAAGAAGAACTGCCATAGGGCGGCAACGGTAAGACAGGCTGGCAATCCGAATGCCCCTGTATTGGATTTCAGGTTTCGGGAACATGAGGTAAGCCGCAACTTCTTCGGAAGCCAGCGTGCGCATCTTGCAGGTGATACGGTGATAGATGATACCGATACCGAAATGGGCAAATGGGAGGTCTTGTCATGGAAGTATAGCGAGAACTTCGAGGATATGTGGGACTTGGCTGTACGTGCCTTTGACGGCACCAGCCACAGCCCGGAGGAACGTGCGAGGTTCTACATACATTCGTATGAGGATACCCTGCAAAGCGACCTGAAGCTGATACCGAACGAGGAACAGGAACGATACACCGCCAAATTCAGGGAATGGGTGCGTACCCTGTTCGAGAGACACTCACGGATACTCAGCCCGATGATTACAGGACCAGCACGTTTCCCGACTTCGAGGAACAACAAGGCGAACAACGCCTATGACAATGCCGTGAACGAGTTTGAGGAATGGCGCAAACGGGCGGTTAAATCCATCAACAAGCGTATTGAGGATGCAAAGCCGGAGGAGCAGAAGCAAGCGGAAGAATGGCTGCGACTGAAACGTGATATTGAATACATTGCCGCCACTCTGAAAGCCATTGACACAGGCGAAAACAAATACAGTTATCGCCCCTTGTTTGTATCGAGCCTGTACGGCAAGCTGGAGCGTATCGCCAACAACGGAAAGGCTGATTTGATACAGAAAGCCACCGACTACATCAAGGAATTAAACGGGACATTGCCGAAACCGATATTTACAGCCCGTCACAAGTTTTGGAAGCTGTCGGAGGTGGTGCGGGCTTCAATCAAGAAAGAAAGCGAAATGAGGGGCAAGGATGACGCAGAAATGGCATTTGACGGCGGCTCGGTGGTAAAGAACTATTCTGAGGACAGGCTTCAAATCCTGTTCGATGAAAAGCCGGATCAGGAAACAATCTCGAAATTGAAGCATAACGGCTTCCGATGGTCTCCACGCTTCAAAGCCTGGCAACGTCAGCTTACCTCAAATTCTTTCTATGCGTGTGCGAGGGTAATACCTGTTACAGTTGAACAATTAAAAACAATGAATTAAAAATCGGGACTATGAATAAAGAACAAATTAAAAAGGAATATAACGAACTCGTAAATAGCATTGAGGAAATGAGAATGTATGATGGTCGAAATACTGTTGACAGATATGTATGTAAGCGGTGTGGAGCGCATCTTTACACGACTTATATAGACAAGGGGGTTACGCCGTTCACCATTCAATGCAGGAGATGCTCAGTAGGTACAATGATACATGATAAGACGTTCAGGAAAGAAACGATACCGTCATATATAGTGGTTTTGGGATGGTATAGACCTACATTAGAACAAACCTTAAGAATGTCAGAGGGGGCTATTTTTCATGTTCTTAAAGGCGGTTTATTTTTGGAAGATGAGCTAAACGTAAATAGCGATGATAACGATTAACGATATTGTATTCTATGACAAACCGGGAAGTTGCGGCTCATGTCCGTTCTTTGATAACGGAGGAACCAGTAGCTTCCACGGTTCTGAAATAGGTTACTGCCGTTTGTTTGATGAAATGCACAGGCGATGGATAAATCCGCCCCGGAGATGTCAGAAGCTGTTTAACAAGGCTTTCAGAATGCCGGACGATAGCAAGTTGGTAATTGTAAGAAAGGAGGAAGAATAAATGAGCAAAATATACCATGTTGAGATGAAAGAGCCGATAGAGGGGCGCAAGCACTTCTATTTCGGCTCACAAGCCGCCATTTATGAGGTTTTCAGCACCTCACAGGTGGGCATAAGCTACAAGTCATTGACGAACAAATACGACCTCACGGAAAAGCCTTATGAGAACAGGAAATGTATAATCCGCATCGGGGAACTTATCAGGAAGCCGACCAACAGAGGTCCAAGACCTCAGCAGTTTTTCCGATACTGAGACCTGTACCTGATGGAAAATCCGTACCTTTGTATTAACATTCAACGCAACAAAAAGATATAAGATATGTTAGGAGCAATTATAGGTGATATTGTAGGCTCACGTTTCGAGTTCAACAATGTAAAAAGCAAGAGTTTTAAGCTGTTCACGAAAGAGTGTTCATTTACAGACGATACAATCTGTACGGTAGCCGTTGCGGATGCTATCTTGTCCGGCAAGAGTTACCGGGACAGCGTACACGAATGGTGCAGCAAATATCCTAATCCGATGGGTGGGTACGGCGGCTCATTCGCACAATGGGTACATTCTGATGATCCACAACCTTATTACAGTTTCGGCAACGGCTCAGCGATGCGTGTAAGTCCGATTGGCTTATATTTTCATACTGCTGATAGTGTGCTTTTGGAAGCAAAAAAATCTGCTGAAATAACCCATGACCACCCTGAAGGTATCAAGGGGGCTCAGGTTACCGCCATGTGCGTATTTATGTCTCGTTGGGGATTTACAACTGACGACATAACTAAATATGCTGTATCTGAATATGGAGAAATCCCGAAATTCGTGCCGTTCTCCAATCCGTTCAACGAGACCTGCATGAATGCTGTCCCCGTGTCAATCTCATGTGTTCTTAATAGCACCTGTTTTGAGGAAGCCATAAGAAACGCAATGATTGTCGGCGGTGACAGCGATACGATAGGGGCGATTACAGGCGGCATTGCGGAAGCGATGTACGGTGTTCCCGTAGACCTGAAAGATATTGCGATGTCGTATCTTCCTGATGAAATGAAACGAGTTATAAACCGATTTTACAGTGAGCTATGAGCAAACGAGATGAGCTATTGACTTCATGTAGATATTACAAGGGCGAAAATGAAAACCCTTACAAAGATGGGAACAAAGCCCTATTTTGGGAATATGAGAAGAATTGGCTTGATATGTTCCTTGCCGAGAGCCAAACCCTCATAGAATACAGGGATGAGTATGTAAAAGACGGGCTGCTGGACTTTGAGAGCAAGGATGATGTACCTACAACTCTCAAAGCCATGCTTTACAACCGTTTTCTCTATTGGTTGGAAGGGTCTCCGACCGAGTTCAAAAAATTCTATAAGGAACAGTATTTGGGTCAAATCTGACCTACCACTTCAACGTCTATAAAGTATCTCCAGCCCGATTTCTCAACCTTTGTGATGCGAAATCGGGTATTTCTTTGTATCAGCATTTCGTTCTCAGAAGAATATGCAGAACGTCCGTCAATATAGAGCATCTTTGTCCCTTTCGGGCAGTAAATGTTTATTATATTACCACCAAATCCTGTCCCTTTTGCTGCTCCACAACTCATAAATGCAGTATCTGTGATGCTTTTACCCACAAGGGCGTTCAGGCTGCTTTCGTCCAAAGATGCAAGTTGCAGGAATCCTGCTAATCCCTCATCATCAACTCCACGTTGTAGCCAAATATCCTTATCGTATGTCGATTTATTGATAAGGTTTGTCAGGCTGTCTATGTCTTTCGGTGCTAACTGGCTTTCATTGTCAAGAGGAACATTGCCTATACCCTTGAAGTTAGATTTTCCCCATGCACCGTCATATCCTCTCAAAGGCCTGTTTACATATCCGCTTCCTGATGTATATCTCCAAGCCGCATCCTGTTCTTCTTTTGAAGCAGTATTGTATATCTCATCCGCTTTGTCCTTGAACTTGTTTACAGAATTGCTGGATGTCTTACACCATATAGCCTTGTCCTTTCTGTCTTTGGTATAAGCACTCTCATCAAAGGTTGTTGATTGACCTTTGCCGAACAGCCTTTTGGCGTTCCGTTGAGCCGCAGCTTTGTCGAGTTGCTCACGCTTCTTTTTGATGTCGAGTATCGTTTGCTGTGCGGCTGCTTTGTCCTTGCTGGATATAGCATCCTGCAATTTTGCCACAAGGTCAAGATACGGTTGCGACTTCGTTTTGAAGCTGCTTATGTTCTTGAACTCATTGCTGATGTTCTCCCAATCGAGAGCGTCCGACACTTTTTCGAGCTGCTTCTTGTAGGCATTCTGCGCCACCTCCCATGTGGAGTATTTCTGATGTTTCTGTACCCAGTCTATCTCGAACGACAGTTTGGACTTCTGTTTCTCCAATGAAAGACCAGCCCAACTGTCCAGCTTATTCTGCACGGCTTCATTAACAGCTTTTGCCTCCGACATAGAGAACTGACGTGCTACCTGCATCGGATTATCGAGGTATGAGTAGGAGAGGATTTCCTTTCCGACCGCTTTCAGCTTGCGAGCTTCTTTGAGTATGGTTTCAGTATTGCCGCCGTTGAGTGCTTTCTGCAATGCGGATGTATCAACGTCCGAGATACCACCCATGTAGGACAGAATGCTCTGGCCGTACTTGCGTGTAGCCCTGCGCTCGTTCCATGCCTTGCGTATGGCCGCTTCCTGTTCGGGTGTCCTGTTGGCGTGCCGGATCTCTGCGTTGCGTAAAGTCCAACGCCGCTTGATGTCCTGTATCTGTCCGGGCGTTCTTGCCGCATGGCGTTCTTTGGCTGTTTCCAAAGCCGTAGGGGGATTGATAATCCTGTCTACGGTCTTCTTGTTGTTCCTGATGAAATAAGGCAGCGTACCACGTTTTTTTGCCTTTTCTATGCGCTCTGCGTTGTCTATCGCCCAAGACTTGAAGTTCCCCGGCATGTCGGCAATGACTTTCCCCGAAATGTCGTAATCCTCTCCATTCAGTTTCGCCTGCTGCATGGCCATCATATCCTTTTCGGATAGCAATATGGGTACTACATAGCAGAAGCATTGCGGATGCCACCCGTCAAAGACAAAGTTCTTCGGGTATCTTCCGGCCAGCGTGTCACAGATATCGGTCACGGGATGGTTGCGTGACAGGTTTATTTCCTGACCAATCACGAAGTCCATCTGTTGCCAGCGTGTGTTGTCAGCCCTGCGGTATGCGATGTTGGTTTCTGTCCGGGCAATGCGCATGGCGTTCTTTGCGGACGAGCGGTAAACGCCCTGTCCCGGGTGGTATGCCTTTGCCGCTTTTGACAGTTTCAGGTTGCCTTTCTCATCACGTATCCTGCGGAACAGCTTGTCGGGATTGTTCAGGTATTGGCGCACGTATCTCGATATTTGGGATGCGCTGTCACCGTCTCCTATGGCCACGGTCATGGCAAGCTCCATTTCAGAGCGCAACTGCTTTACGGGTTGCCAAATGCGGTCTGACAGGTTAAGTCCGGCTTCGCTCCGGCTGATGAAAGCCTCCATAGCCTCCGTGTTACGCTCGAACCAACCTGCGAAACGCTTATCTGAAAGTATCTCCTTACCGAAACAGGATGCGGCAAGCTCATCGCAAGCGGTGTTCGCCTCGTCCCATTCAAGAGCGATGTCGTTCTTGATTGCGGCATAGACTGCGGAATGTAGGTTTCTGAGCCTATCCGAGACTTTCTTTGCGATTTTCTTCTGTTCGGAATAGCGGAATACCTCTCCCTCGTCCAAATGCGGTACGGAGGACGTTAAGGCAAGAATATCGTTCACCGCTCCGGCAAACAATTTCCTTACCTGTTCCGCATATCCCTCCGTACGGTTGAGAAGTGCGAGATATTCCTTTTTTCCTGTTTCAGTAGCCATAAATCAGTTATTCAGCAGTTGGTAATACTTCTTCCTCTGTCCTGTTCCCGAACAAATCCGCATTTGCTTTCTGTCGTTCCTCTTTCTCCTTTTCGATACGCTGCAACTCTTTCGCATGGTCTTTGACCAGCGGATTGAGTTCGACTGCGCCCTCCTGGCTGATAAGTCCGGCATCGTACATCTTGACTATGTTCGAGATGCATTCCGTGATGTCCTCTCCGAACGGCTCTTGGAACTCATGCCCGATCTGCAGTTTGGAACACTCCTCTTTCAGGGAGATGTCAAGCACATTGCCGATAATGGCTGTTATCAGGCTGGCCGTCCTGTCCAGCAGTTCATCGTGTATCTCCTTATGCTTTGAAGCCTTGATGTCGGCAAGCAGCATTACCGTGCGCAACGCCTTTGCCGAAAGCTGCGAAATGCTTTTCATCGTGTCGAGACTTATCTTCGGTGTGAATGTCTTGGAATAGATTTGGTCTTGCAGCCATTCGATTTCGTCTTTCTTCGATTGTGGGGCGTTGTCCCATGTGAGGTACTTTGCAGCCTTGTCCACGCCGTCCTGTCCTTTCGTGATGAGCAGCTTGTTGGCATCTTTCTTTTCAGGCAGATTTTTGACCACCTCTGCATCCATGATGGCGATAGGGTCGGCAAAGTAGTCGTTTGTATCAGCCGAGCGGCTGGCGATGTACTCCTCACGGTGTATCAGAGGCTCAACTCCTGCCCATTCCTTTTTCTGCTGGAACAGGATAATGGGGATTTTCCCCACGAGGTTTTCTTCTTCCTCCACCTCCCATCCGAGACCGCCACGGACACATTTGTAGATGATGTTCGGGGTATAGATGTCGAAATGATATTCCACTTTGTCATTCGCCTTGACGTAGTAGCCCCAGCCTATGGAAATGATGTTCTCGAACTGGTCCCAGCGCACATAGATGTCGTCTCCCTTGCTCTTTGCGAGAACTCGTATCTGTACGTCAGGGTTACCATCATCATCTCTGAACACACGGAACAGCATTGCGCTCTCCGTTTCCGCTCCGGCTATGCGCTTGCATTGACGTATCTTGCTGTTGAAATGCGTATTCTTGATAACGTCCATATACTTGTTGAAAGCCTTGTCCGTATTCTCTGACAGTTGAGACCATTTAACGGGGCGACCGTACAGGAACACGAGCGAGATTTCATTGATGTACACGGGGTACGGTACAGGAAGTTTCCATACAGGCTCTTTCCGCAAGAAGTTGCCGTTTTTGTCCGTGATGATTTTGTCCTCACGTTTCATTATCTGATGCGAGAACGTGTCATAGTCCTTGATAGCGTCAAGGATAAGCTCGCTCCTGTTGCTCATCGAGTCTATGACCGCACCGATGTCTTTGGCTTGCAACAGCTTCTCGAACTCCTGATTACGTCCCACGAGCTGATTGACGTAATTCCGAAATACATTAAAGTAATTCATAACTTGTTTTATTTTAATTGTTTACAATCCAAATGTACCTTTGCCGAGTGCGTCATAGTCTATGTCGTCATCATCGTTCAAAAGGTCGTTTATAGCATATCCGAGTATATCTACATATTCGTCATGGGGCTGGGTCGGGAAACCGCATACCTCTTTCAGGAACTCCTCATTCCAGCTGCCCTCCACGATGTACACCCGGCCGCACTCTATGCGAGGGGAAACCACACGCAGCCTGACCTCCTTGCTGTCGTCAGGCGTGGGCGTTTCCTTGACATTGAGCGTGGATATTTCCTTTAGCATCTGAACAACGCTGATACCGTTCGCCTTTGGCTCGATATGCAGCTTGCTCTCTCCTGTTGCCCCGTGCGATGCCATATACTCCGGAAGAAAGCGCAACAGATCCGGCATCTCTTTCCACACCTTTTGCGCATCCACGAGATATACGCTGTTCTTTATCCGACAAGCAGCCAAAATGCCGCTCGGGTCGTTGTCCGTCCTCTGCTTCTTGTTGTATGCGGTATCGAGATAGAAATGTATCGTTTCCCGAAACCGCAAAGCCATGAAGTCAGAGTACGATATCCTGCGAAACCACTCATCCTTGACAATGTTACCGCCGTCCACTATCGGGGACTGTTCGTATTGTCCTGCATAGCCGAGACTGCCGAGGTCTATTTTCGCTTCCTCCAGGACTGACCTGTTGAGCCGGACAGGGTCGAGAAGCCCGTCCACGTATTTGTCCCGAAGTTCAACGGGCTTTACCATATCCGACAGTTCGGCTGGCAGACACACGTGCCGTATCTTTTCGCCCTTGCGTTTCAATAGGTAGCCCGTAACGTCTTCCTCATGCAGACGCTGCATTACGGTAATCATCGGGGTGTTTTCCTTGTTTACCTTACGTGATGACAGCGTTTTCACATGCTCGTTAGCCTGCAACCGCAACGGCTCGCTGTCCGCCTGTTTCGGGTTCTGCGGATCGTCGTTGATTATCACGTGGGCATGGAAGCCTGTAATGGTCGCACCTGTTGATGTGGCGTAACGGAAGCCTCCCTGCGTGTTCTCGTAGTGCTGTTTTCCCTGTTTGTCACGTCTCAAAATGATTTCAGGAAACAGTTTGCGGAACTTGTCGCTCTGAATGATGTCCTTTGATTTCGTTGCGTGCTCTATTGACAGGCCTCCCGAATACGAGTTTGTAATTGCCCTCAATGTGGGGTCGTTAATCCATAGCCATACCGGGAACATGATTGTGACGATTGTCGATTTTGTTGTCCCCGGAGGAATATTGATGATAAGGTCATAAGGTTTCGGCTCTCGGTTTATGATTGATACCGAGAGCTTCTGCAACTCATCGCACAGATAGGGTATGTGCCAGTTGTAAATGGGCTTTTCCGATATGATAACGTCCCAAAACATCTTTACGAAGTAGAAAAAACTCTTCCGGCACTCATCTGCAACGACTTGTATTCCCAATGCCGTATAATCAATGTTCCGTATCATTCAGCACCTGTTCCCCGATAGTTAGCAGGACTTTCCTCTGTTCATCCGTGAGCTTGCTCAAATCAATTTCGGCGGCTTTCAGCAACGGTTCTCCGTTTGCCCCCGTATGCTCCAGACGCTCGCTGTAACCACGGTCTTTCATCTGCGTTTTGGCATAGAAAATTATCATCGTGGTATCGCCCTCTTTCATCTTCTTCAGGATAAGGGCTTCCGCAAAGTCCTTCTGCAGTTCCTTAATGTCCTCCACCTTTTCGGCAAAGTCGCTGTCCTCCTTTAGCCACTTGTAGAAAGTGAAACGGGATATGCCAGCCGCCTTGCAGGCAGAAGCAACGATGCCGGAACTCTTGTTCAGGGCATCAAGCACAACCTCCTTGTCCTTGGCTATGCGTTCCTGTATTGTCTCATTTGTTGCCACGTCTTTCCTCTAATTGCTGGTTTTCTTTCATTATGTCGCCGAGTATTACCCGGTATGTCCTTTTCTTCGGATCACCTGCGACAAGCATTTGGTAAAGCCTCTTGCATGTTGCTGATGATGTGCGCTCATCTACACGGGCGTACAGTTTCTTCGCTTCCTTGTAGCCCGGATACATATCGGGGTGCTGGCTCGCTTTCTTCATCTCCTCTTTAAGGACAATACGGTAATCTTTATCCTTGTCAAGGTCGAACTTCTGGTCCTGCTTCGTGCTGCGGAACATATCCGTGTCCCAGTACAGCATCACGAGGTCGGCGTTCGGCTCTCTCCTGATTACACGTTCGTACAGGTCGGGATAGAACTCCAGCACCTTTGGCAAAGTCTTGATAGTGTCGATTGAAAAGAACTGCGAAATACGCAGCTTATTCAACGCTACGCCTACTTTGTACAGGTAGATGTAGGTCATCGGGATTTGAAGCCCGTACAGTTTGATGTAAAGCCATACATCGCTGTCTTTCCAATCGTACATGGGATAGATGAACGGGCTTTTGTCCGTCTTTAACGATATGGCAGTCCTGCGCTGTACGCTTTCTGCCATTCTGAGACCTACCATCTGCGGTACTTTCTTGAAAATCTTTTCCCCGAAGTACTGATAGGTCATGCCCATTCGGAAATCCTTATGGTTGCGTATGGCGAACTTCGGCATGGGACGCACCCAGACGCTTTCCTTGCCCGGCTCCCAGCAGATGAAACTTTCATCGTTCGCCAACTTGTTGCAGCAGTTGTAGTGTTTTATGGGCAGACAGAACCAGTAGAACCTTGCTCCGAGTGAGAGGAAACGAGACCTCCAATCCTTGACTATCTCCTCCACGTCAGGGTATATCGCTTCCTCATCGAAGAATATCACAATCAGACGGGAGAACGGTATGCCGTACTTCTGCATCGTCTTGACAACGATGTCGGCCATACAGATACTGTCCTTGCCGCCTGAAAAGCTCAACGCAACGAGCTTGTTGTTATTGAAGGCTTCGAGAACCCTGCGCTCCGCCGCCTCCACGACCGAAATATTCAACGTCTTTTGGGACATAGGCTATCCACGTTTGATGATTGTCGCCTTGCTGAATGTCTGATGCCGCTGAGTTACGAGCTTCAGGAACGTCTCACGGTCTATCTTTGAAAGACGGAAGATTTCCTCACAGCTCATGCCCAGTTTCTTCGATATTTCGTCCACCGAAAGCCCCTCATCGAGAAGTTTCTTGACGATGTTCTCCATAGGCTCAAGCAGGTGCGTTCCCCTTGCACGGTTGAACGTCACAGTTCCGGCCATGTCGTCCGTGGCGTTCTCATGCGCCACAATCACGACCGGTATTTTACCGCCGAGCATAGTCTTCAACGGCTCACGACCGGACACCATCCAGCGGTGGAAGCCGTCTATGATAGTGTAGTCGGGACGTATCACGATAGGGAAACAGAAGCCGTTATTGAGTATGCTCTCCATAAGCAGCTTCAGGTTCTTTTCAAGCACCTTGTTAGGGTTGTAGTCATTCGGTTTGACCAACTCACGGTCTATGAACTGCAAGTTCCGCAGCGGGGCGAAAAGGTCTTTTTGTTGCTTGCTCATAACGTAATCTCCTTTCCGCAATGAGGACAAACCATAGTGCGTGCTGGCTGCATGCCGCTGTCGATGTCCTCAAATTCATCTGTCTGTTCCTCCTGTTTCTCCTGCGGTATGCTCTCCACGGACTTCTTCTGTGCTGGCTGCGTAAAGTCCACGCCCATATTGTCAGTGGATACCTCGTTGATGATTGCTTCCAAGTAGTCATCCGTAAAGCCGATGATACCTGTCTCCCCAATCTCACGGATGATATCCTCCACCTTGCCGAAATTGATGTAGGACAGGGATTGGGTTTTGTTGTCCTCCAAAACGAGCTTCATTTTCTGCTTGTCGGACAGACCATGCATGACAACCACGTCCGCATCCGTGCGGCCGAGCTTTTCGAGTGCGAGCTTCTTACCGTGTCCGCAGAGTATCTGCATCTTCTCATCCACGATGATAGGATAATACTGCCCGTATGTTTCCATACTTTGAGCGATAGCCTTTACCTGTTCCTCCGGATGGATGTTCGGATTGTTGGGGAACTCTTTTAATTCCGTAACCTTTACGGTCTTTCTTTCCTGTGTTACTTTTGATTTTGACATATCATTTAGCGTTTAGAAATTGTTTTGCTGATTCGATGTATTGAGCCGCTTCCTCCACGATTTGAGGTGCAATCCCATACACCTCCTGCCAACCGTTCTGTACAGAGCCGCACCATTGGCGTGCAGCCCATACACCCGTGCCAACCGTGAAGCCGTTTTTCCAATCGTAGATAGGCGGCATGTTGCGCCCCATGAAGTAGTGTATCACGGCCAGTACCTCCTCATGCTTCCAATTGGCGATAGGGGACAGGCGTGTTACCCCGTTCCGGTCGGTGTAGCAGTTCTGACCCTTACCGCCCGTATAGTTGCCGTCCTGCGTGCGCCTGCCGAGACAGATAACCTCCAAATGCTTCTCCTTGAAGAACCAAGCCTGTGCCCGGTGCTGTATGATGTGAAACCATTGTGCCGCTTTCTTGCTGTCGGTCGGGAAAAGCATATCCTGATGCTTTGCGAGCCATTGCAGGTCAAGTTTGGCGTTGTCCCATACTGCAAGACCTTTCGGGCTGTTCTCTTTAATCCAAGCCAAGAATTGAGGGTATTCGAGTTTTGAGGCTATGCCGATAACGCAGTCTGTAATGCCAGCCTTTTCACAGACGTATTGCAGGGCAAGGCTGTCCTTTCCTCCGCTCCAAGCGTATCCGGCTCGTTTGCCTGCCGTCTGCTTCCTGATGTCGGCTACAGCATGATCCACGAGAGCCTGTGCCTCTTGCAGGGACACGAGACTTTCTATCTCGTTCCAAGCCTTGACGAAATCGTCATTGCTTGATGTCTGTTTCTTTCCGATTATCTGTTTCATTGCGGATCATCAGTTGAAGTTATACGCTATGTTCACGCCGATTGCTTCCGTACCTCCGTCATATTTCAACTGAAACCACAGTTCGGGAGTGAGTTTGAAGCGGACATTGGCGATTACTCCTGGCATTGCCCTCATTGAGTAGCCCACATTGAACACGAGCCATCGGTAGGCGTAACCTCCCACGACTTGCAGCCTATCACCGTCACAGAAGCGGTCGCCGTTGAAAAGGTTTTCCCAAGTAGCATCCACCATAAAGCCCAAAGGCAGCTTTACCGTTCCCGATAAAGTCTGCCTGTATTTGTTGGCTTTCCAGTCATAGATGTTCCGGCTCAGGATATAGAAACGGTCGGCTATATTGAAGTTCAGCCATATTGCCGGAGCGAACGCCTGTGTATTGAAGTTGTACTGCGCAACGCCTGTTACGTTAAACCATTTCGCCACGTCCACCCTGTAACCTACAAACGGGTTGAATGTGGCAGAGCCTCCGTCATAGGGCTGGCTCAACGAGAGCCAAACCCTGTACTTTGTCGGTTGTGTGATACCGTCATATACCTGTGCCTTTGCGGTCGCCATTACCAGCAGAGCCGCTATGAGTAGTAGAAATCGTTTCATCGTTCCAAATTTGAATTAGTACAAATTGAGGTTTCTGTTCACAGTCGGTTTGTCTTTCATCACTCTGGCCATGATGCCCGATGTGCAGATAGTGAGAAGCGAGCCAGTTAGGATGAGCGGAATGTTGCCGTGCAGGTTGCCGTATGCGAAAATCGGAAGACCTACAATCAGGCTGGCCATGATGCCGTAATACAGTCCACGTTCTGACATCTTCCTGCCGTTGATGGCAAAGATTGTCGGGAGCATTACGGAGCTTCTCAAAGTACCGTAGAACAGGAACAGGTAGGTTATGGTTATTCCCGGTATGTTTGCTACCACGATAGCCAAGACTGTAACGGCGACCATGGCAATACGTGCAATATCCACAGAGCTAAGAATACGGTTGCCTATACGTATTGCTCCGAGACTGCCTTTCCCGAACTTGTCTGCAATCCGCATTGATACATCATGTCCGGCGATTGAGGACACGGCGCACATGATACTGTCCACGGTCGATATGAGACCTGAAAGGATAAGCAGGAAGAACAGGTAGAGAAACCATTTCGGCGTAAACTCGATAACAGCCGCTACATTGACAAGTTGCGTGTCGGCAATATCCAAACCCGCCCCCGATGCGAAAAAGCCGAATATGGACAGGGAAACAGGCACTACGGCGAATATCAGAGCCGCAAGCAGCATCGTATTCTTCACTTTGTCCTGCTTCGCACAGAATACCCTTTGCCAAAACATCTGGTCGCCGAATGTTCCTGAAAGCAGTCCTATCGTGGTAGGTATTCCGAAAGATAGCATCACGGCTATGCCGTTCTTATCGAACAGGTTGCCGAAATCGCCGCTGACACCTCCCAATCCATTCACAAGCGTATCAAATCCGGCGTTTGATGTCATGATAGGCAGTCCCATGAGAAGCACAACCACGATGAAGCCCATTTTCACGAAATCGGTCGTGATGCTTCCTCTAATACCGTTCGTAAGCGAGTAGAGCAGCGGTATTACTGCGAGCAATACGGTCGTCCAAAAGAAAGGCAGTCCCGTAATCTTGTGGAAGATTGCCGCTCCAGCCAAAAGCTGTACTGCCATTGAACACACCTGAAGCCCGAAACTCTCTATCAGGAACATGTTGTGCGCTCTCTTACTGTACTTCTCCCGTATGTAGTCCGAGAACGTCCATCCGTTAGGCCTGAGGTTACGCATCTTCTTTGCAAAGAATGCGAACAGCACCAGCGTAAGCACGTTCGGCACTACGAACCAAAACACACCAGCAAATCCTTGCGTATAGGCTTTCTCCGCCGCCGTGAACATGGACGGTGCCCATACCCACGTTGCCGCCATTGAAAAGGCTGTCAAAATCCACGATGCCGAACGGTCGGCCACCAAAAACTCCGATTTGGTCTGTTCCCTCTTCCGGAGCAATGCGATGATGCCGACCATTGCAAGGAAATATCCGATTATCAGCATCAATCCGTCTGTCTTGCTTAAAATTTCCATGTCGTTTTTTGAAATGTTAGATTTGTTAGTCCGTGCAAATATACTAATAAAGCGTACTTATTGAGTACGCTTTATGCCAAAAAAAGAGTTTTTACCTCAAATAATCATTCACTTGCGCTATAAAACTCTCGATTGAGCGGCATAAAATGTATTTGTAGCCTACATTCTCAACCGATTGCTGCCACGCCTTTTGCGTCTCTCGCTGTCTGCCGTCCACGGTTTTCATCTCAATACACAGACCGTGATATCCTTTGGACGGAAGAAGCAGTAGCAGGTCTGCAACTCCAGCCGTCACACCTTCGCCTTTCATAATCTTTGCCTCGAATTTCCCACGCTGACCGCCGTTCGGTACTGCGAACAGGTTTAGGGCGAAATGTGGATATTGAAGCCGAAACCATTTCACGCAAGCCGTCTGTATTCTGCTTTCGTCATGTCTCATACGTCACGCACCTCCTTTCAGAACGGTAAATCGTCATTATCATTCCTTTGTGCGCTTCCTCCTGAATACGCATTCGGGGCAGGTTGGTACTGGGACTGCTGTGTTTGGCTGTTGTCCTGTCTGCGGTCGAGCATTTGCATGATGTCTCCATGAATTTCGGTCACATACCGCTTTACGCCGTTACGGTCGTCATAGCTGCGTGTCCTTATCTTTCCCTCGACATATACCATTGAGCCTTTATGCAGGTACTGTCCGGCTACATCTGCGAGCTTTCCCCACAATACGATGTTGTGCCATTCTGTTTTGTCAGGTATGGTTGTTCCTCCCTGTGTGGTGTAGCCCTTTTCAGTTGTCGCTACGGAGAACGATGCGACCTTTGTACCCGTCTGCAGGGTCTCCACTTTTGGGTCTTGCCCTACAAATCCGATTATCGTTGCCTTGTTGATTGAAGCCATTGTACTACTAATAATGTTTGTATTTATATTATATATTATACTATACTATCCTCTACTGACTTGTTAGTATCAGAGCCGTAGCGGAACGGTGTAAAGTGTATCACTACACCTGTAAACAGCTTCTTCTCCTGTGGCTCTTTGCCGAAAAACCACTCCTTGAAGTCCTCCAAAGGCAAACCGTCATTCGCTGCAAGTTGCTCTACATTTGCAACCTGTTTGCCGTCTATTGCCGCTTTGAGCGTTTTCGTATCAGGCTCGTATGACATGGTTATACGCTGGCATCCGATACCGTTGCCGTGTATCTGGAAGATTTCCTCCTGTGGCGAGTTGTAGGGGCGTGCGCTCCATTGACGGACGGAAAGGTAGAACCCTCCGCTGTCAATCTTGCTGATATTATGCTTCCACCTTGCAAAGTTTGCCCGAATGGTGTGTATCTTGCGCCCCTTTACAACCGTACCGTCAAGCTCCGATACCGTTTCCTGACAGCCGTTGAGCGTGTTGTTCAGTTTCTCCCTGAAGTGGGTAGGCTCTCCTTTCCTCGAATGACAGAGGGGAAAGCGTTTCGATAGTGTCAGAATGATTTTCTTCTTCATTTTCGTATTGGTTTTAACTGTTTATTTGCCCTCCATTGAGCTATCGTAATGCGGATAATCAAATATATTCCCCTGATGCGGTTGCGCCTCTGAACGCCCAAGAATACCCTCTACACGGGTTATCTCATCGTCTATCTCTTTCTCCAGCTGCTTGCTCTTTTGGAGGGCGATTGATGAACGGTTCTTGAAGTATTCTTTCTGCATCCGGCGCATCTGCACAACCTTGTCGTAAAACTCTCGTGGCTTCATATCTTAATCCCCATTTTTCCCTGAAAGTTCCAACCGTGCTATGGTCTCCAACTCCCGTAAGTCTTTCTCCAGCTTCTCCCGTTGTTCATCCATTACCTTTACGCCTATGGCCGGAGAGATGTTGAATACCCTCATTGATGATGCTATCCCGCTCGGTACTCCAAGCTGCATACCTTTACCGAACCTGCCATATGGGTTATCCGGTATAGGTTCTCGTCTTTCTGTCTCACTCTTTCTTACCCTCTCAATTTCTTCAAGCATTTCTTCTTTAAGCTTGTCTATTTCCTCGATTTGCTGGTAGCAGTTGTAAATCCTGCGTGCTGTTTCTTTTGTAATCATTTCTTTTCCTCCTGTATTTGTTTGATTTTTAATTTCATTCTTTCTTCTGCCGCCCGTACGTTGGCAATCTTCGTTGCGAGCTTCTCACGGGCTTTCTGCAGATCCGTATCGGTATTCTCATCAAAGAATAGGTTATGCGCCCGGTTGTAGGCTACATATTCCTCAATCTTGCGCCGAACCTTTGTAACCTGTGCCTTTGCCGATATGAGCCGATGCAAATCCTCGTTCAGCCGGGTATCCATTCCCAAACGCTTATCGTAATAGCTCGTGTAGCATCTGATGTTTCCTTTCGGGTATTTGCATACGAACCTTGACTTTCTCCACTCGATTACCCACCGCCTGCGCTCGTACACCTCACGGGGCAAATCGTAACAGAACAGGCGTTCGTAATTGCATCTCCCGTCCGTACGTTCGATGCTGATGAATACCCAATGCTGTACCTCCAGCTCTTTTTCTGCTTTGGCATAGTCCTTTGCCAGCTGTATGAAGTCATCTATACGTTCCTGTGCCATTGCCTAATCGGTTAAAGTGAACAGTTCAAGTTGTCGTACAGGCTCTTTATAGTCTCTGTGCGCTATCATGAAAGCACTCCGAAGTTCGGCTTCTATTTCATCAAGAACTTTCTTGCTCACATTGTTACGGTCGGCGTTCCTGTTTATCTGCAGAGCCGCCTCCAAACTGCCTTTTATCCGTTTGTCGTCCATAAATACCGAATACTCCGTGAACATTCTGTTGGAATGTTCCGCATCCAGCTTTTCGTTATCCATCTGCTTGCGTATGTAAACCGTTTCCTGAAACTTACCCACAGCCCTTAATGTCTTTTCCTCGTTCTGCCTGTCGTTCTCGAAGATTACGGATATGGCCTCTTTCTTTCGGATTTTGTTCACTTTCGACCACCCGTAAAAGACACGTAGGTTTTTGCCATGAATACGGCTGCGTTCCTTTTGATGCTTGCCGTCGAGAATGAAAAGCCGTTCACGTAAACTATACATTTTGACCTCCTTTCTTTAACTCACTGATTAGCGTATCAGCCCATATAACAGCATCTTTCGCATCATCCTTATAATTTGTAAGTGGTGAGCTTTTTAATCTATATAAGAAAACTTCCTTTGCTATCTCATATCTGCGCTGCTCCCAATCTATTTCCTTTGAGAACTCCAAAGCGAACATAGGGAACTTACGGCCATCCTCTGTTTCGTAAAATGCCAGCCGTGCATTAAGCGGTTCACGGCAAGGTCTGACCATTACCGTTTCGCCTGTATCTTTCACCACGACTTTCTGCATTTCGGTACGGCTTTCCGTGTTTTCAGCACGATTTTGTTCTTGTTTTGCACGTTCCCTGACCATTTTCGTATGTTCTGCCACGCAAGCCTTGCACCTGCGTGGATATGATTTGCTGAACTCCGAAATGTGCTTCTCCTGTCCGCACACCTCACAAACTTTGTATTCTGATTTATCCATGATTTATGCTCCTATTAAGTCAAATAATGTCGGTGCAGTAACTTGCATCTCGATTTCTTTCAGGTAGGAAATACCGTCTCTCCAATAGTCATAGTTCAGTTCGGTAGACAGACCCATGCGCCCCATTTTCACGGCGCAGTACGGCACAGTCTGAATACCCCCGAACGGGTCAAAAACAACCTCTCCCTTGTTGGAGTACCGCTCGATGAGCCTTTCTACTATGTCAAGCTGCAACGGGCAGATATGGTTCTGTTTTTTCTTCTGCGACTGTTTCGTGTTCAGGGTGCGCATTCTTACCACATCGTCCCAAATCCAATCCTTTTTGCTTACCGGATCAACCGCCATGAATGTCTTCGGCAGCTTCCCGTAAGCCTCCAGCTCCTCCGCAAAGGCGATATGCTCCTCATAGTTGTAGACATGCTCGCTCTCGTATTTCCTGAACAGGGAACGTATCTTGTCTATGCCCAAGCCTTTCATGTCATCGAAACTCAAAAGAGAGTTGCCCGAAGACTTCCAGCTTGCGTGCGCATCAATCTGCCAGCGTGCAAGCGAATAGTCCTCCTTGCTTTTCTCAACCCTGCAATCCGCATAAGCCTTTGAGGTGTCGGTAGGCAGCTTGCGGAACAGAAGCACGTATTCGGGACACCCTACGCCCATTTTCGAGCCGTCCTTGCGCATTTCCCCATAGCCCAAGCGGTACGTCTGGTTATTCTCCCTTACCACGTCTGTATCGACCGTTATGCGTCCCATATACCGGAAGCCATGCTTCATGTAGTGGAACACGGCCATGTCCGAAAACGGGTCTATGGTAGGCATTCCGTCCCCGGTTGCGTTACCGAACAGCACTCGGTCTTTCACATGCACGCACAGAAGTCTGCCCGGCTGTAAAATCCGCATCAGTTCGGGAGTGAGATAGTCCATCTGCTCAAAGAACTTCTCGTTATCCTGATTATGCCCGAAGTCGTTGTATGTCGGCGTGTACTCGTAGTGGTTGGAGAACGGTATGCTGGTCACAATAAGACCGACCGAGTTTTCCAGCATGTTCTGACACTCCAGCACGTTGTCGTTGTTTATTGCCCTCCACATCTTGCCCGATTGTTCCTCCCGTTTCGAGAACATGTAGCGCATCATCTTTTCCTCCGCCTGCAATCCGAACAGGCCGTTTTCACGAATGATATTCGCCATATTCTCGACCATGTTGTTATGCTGTGCCCACTTCTGCATGAATGACTTGAAAATCTCCTGTTCGCTCTCAGCATACACCAAATACAGCTCAACCGGGTATTTCTGCATAAAGCGGTGTATGCGTGCCACTGCCTGAAACTTGTCGTTGAAACGGTAGTCGATGAACATTATAGCCTTGTGGCAATGGTATTGGAAATTCAAGCCCTCTCCGAGCATTTCAGGCTTTGCGGCAAGGTATTTCAGCCGTCCGTCCTTGAACTCCTGTATAATCTCGTCCGCTTCCTCATCGTCCTGCGAACCGTAGACCGCCTTGCATCCGGGAATGGCTTTGCACAGTTCGACACGTTCCGCCTCCAAGTCGTGCCACAAAAGGAAATGGTCGTCCCTGTTCTCCGGGCGGTTGATAATCTCCACCACACGGGCGATTTTTGAAGGCATACAGTCCCTGCGTTCCCGTGCGGCATCCTGCAAGCTCAAAGCCGCCGAACGGAACATCATAGCCTGACCGTCCCTGTCCTGCATGGGTGTGGAGTTGTCAACCTCGACTATCTCCTCATGCACGTGCAGTTCCGGAAGCTCATACCCGATATCGGGATAGCCCAAGTCTGACGGCTTCGTCAGGAACAACGCCCACGTGCTGACCCAAAGCCAAAACTCCTTTTCCTTGTGCGGATAGAGCGTGAGGTTGTTCGCCTTTGTGCTGTCTCTTTGGAAAAACCTCGTAAGAGCCTGTCCCGTGTCCATTACTCCGAGATAACCTGCGTAATGTATCAACTCCTTGTATCGGTTGGGAGACGGCGTAGCGGTCGCCACAAAGCGGTACGGCACATTGCTGAACAGCGGCAGGAACTCCTGATAGGTCTTCGTCCCGAAGCCACGCAATACGCTCGCCTCGTCCAAAGACGTTGCGGTAAAGTATGACGGATCTATGCGTACCCCTTCCTCCCCGTCACGGACACGCTCGTAGTTGGTTATCATTATTTCAGTCTGGCATTCCATTACCTCCTGCATGGTACGTACATAGGTCACTTCCATGCCGAGATGCTCCTTTGCCTGATGCAGAAACTCAATTACCACACGCTTTGGACATACAATCAATCCCTTGCCGCCTTCATGCTTCAGGATTATGCGGAGTATTTCAAGCTGGGTTACGGTCTTCTGCATACCGAAGCTGCTGAATACAGCCCTGCAACCGCCCTTTACAGCCCATCTCACGGTATCTTTGACGTGAGGATATAGATTTGGTGTCAGCTCATCCGTACTGACCTCGAAGCCCGTGTTATGGCTTATCGCCATCTTGTCTTTTAGAAATTCGATATATGGTTTCATTTTGTTTCCGATTTTAGAAGTACACGTTTGTCAATGCCTTGCCCTTACTTTCTATCTGATACAGCCCCTTTTGCGGTTCTGTCAGCTTCAGGTCTTCCACACGCCCGAAGCGGTGGTAATTGTTGCACAAGTCCACTACCCACGATTCCGGCTTGTCCTTGTGCGGTCTTATCGCACGGCCTATCATCTGATAGTATAGCGACAGGCTCATCGTGGGACGGGCGAGAACGACCGTATCGAGTTCGGGATAATCGAAGCCCGTAGTGAGCACACCCACGTTGGCGACGACCTTTATGTCCCCGGCCTTGAACTTCTCAAGTATCTGCTCACGCTCTGATTTCGGAGTGGAGCCTGATACAATGGCACAGCATCCGAATGTCTTTTCAAGCCGTTCAGCCTCTTTCAGGAAACGGGTAAATACCAATATGCCCCTCCTGTTCACTTTCAGAAGCCTCTCGATGATGTTGCACAGGTGCTGGTAGAAGTTCACACGCCTGTACTCCGTAAGCACTGATTTCTCGGAGTAGTCTGCACCCGTGGTGTTGTACCGCAGCTTCTTCATGTCAAGCGGACTGAGTTGGAAATAACGCATCGGCGACAGGTAGCCCCGTTCCGAGAGTTCGCCTATCTGCACGTGGTACAGGACGCTTGAAAACACGCATGGCCGTGTCCTCGTTATGAATTTCAGCATCGAGCCGAAGTCAAGGCTCGAATACAGCCTGTAAGGTGTGGCTGTCAGTCCCAAGACCTTGCACTTTATGGCTGTCAGGAAGTCTTTGTACATGCCCTCTTTCGGGTTTACCAAATGGCATTCGTCTATGATTACGTACCTGAATGCACGGAACAGCTGGGGATTGCTCTTTACGCTGCCTATCGTGGCGAAAGTGATCCGGCGTATCTCCTTGCTGTTGAATGATGCCGAATACACGGAGCAGTCCCAGATGCCGTATGATTGCAGCTTTGCATAGTTCTGTTCCAAAATCTCCTTGCTTGGCTGGAATATGAGTGTCGGAGCGTCCAGACGTGAGGCAATGTCCGCTATCACAAGGCTCTTGCCGCTTCCTGTCGGCAACACTATGATAGCGTTCTTGTTGCTGCTCCTGTCCTGGAAGAATGCCGTTGCAGCATCGCTCGCTTTTTTCTGATAGTCTCTTAACTGATACATATTATTCGTTGCGTTGAATGTTCTACCTGCGTGACTTGCCCTTAAGGTGTATCACGTTGTAGGTCTTAAATCTGTCCTCCAGCCGTCCGTAACCGTCCGCAAAGTATTCCTTTAGCTCCGATGCCGTCAGGTTGGTAGTTATGTGGGCGAACTTTCCTTGCTGCGCCCAAATCTCGTTTCTTGCGTGGAAGAAGTCCGTTACAAGGACTTTCGTATCCGTCCCGAAATGCAGATGAGTCTGTAACCCTACGTCATTGAGGCAGACGTTGAACGGCTTTCCCTCGAATGACTGCGTACCGTCCTCATTGTATGTGTACTTATCGAGATGGTTGTGCATCTTGTAGTAGTTTATCATCTGCGTTACCGACAGGTTCACAAAGGCGTTCGGGTTTCCCGTCCTTTTGAGGTAGTCAGCAAATACCTGCATGAGCATCGTCTTTCCGACACCGACCTCTCCGCATATCATCAGGTTTTTGTGTATCGTGTAGCCCTTGCCCGGGAACACATCCTCCGCTTTCTTGCAGTTGTTGAAGTAATAGAGCAGAAAATGTATGATGTCCCGGTTATTGTCATCGATTACAAACCGTTTGAACTGCTTGGCAAGCACTACGTTACCACAGGTACACAGCAAGTTGCCGTGCTGCTTGAAAACCGTTTCATCGGTCAGGTCGTCAAAATCCCTCCTCATAGTTACGTTCCATTGCTTTTGCAGCTGGAGCATTATTGAGTTTATCTTTTGCGCTTCCATACAGGTTATTGTTTCGTTTCAGATATTTATCCACGCACCAATTCAGTATCGCACGGTAATCATCCTTGTACCGCTTGCCTGATGATGCCTTGTAGTTGTCGAGTATCTCTACGAGTTCCTTTGCGCCGTCCTCCCCGTAACTGTTCACGAGCTTTGCGTATTCCGCTTCCGTCATTCTGACAAATTCGGCGTACTGCTTCTTCTCGACAGCAGGTTTCGTCTTTTTCGGTTTCGTGGCTGGCTTCTGCTCCGGTTCTTCGGGCTTCCGTTCAGTTTCAGCCTGCGGTATCTCGTTAGCCTGTGAATACCGCCTTGCCATTCCCTTTTGTCCGGCGTTTGCCCGTCTCTCGCTCAATGAACCGTCACGGATCATCCTCTTTTGGCAGAGCGTGTTCCCATCGATATACAGGCATTCGTTCTCTATAAGTTCCCGAAGTCCCATCTCGATTTCCTCCTGTCCAAAAGGAAGATGTCTTGACAGCTTCAAAGCGAACTTCACTATAAGGCTGTCCTCATCCGTAACCTCCTCCAAATCCTTTTCAGAGAGAACGATTTTTCCATACTCGGCAGACTTGTGCATCAGGCACATGATACGAATGTAGACACCGTGAGCCCTTGCAGAGCATTCCGCAAGACGTTCGTCCGACATGAATGCGTCCACATACAGGGGCAGGAATGGTGAGTTTCTACGTGCCATTATCACAGTCTTTATAAGCCCCCTCCAAAAGAGGAAGGGGCATTGTACTACATTCATCAGATTTCAAGAACTGCGATATCGGGTGCTACTTTGCGTATTCCATCGATTACCGTATCAATCGAACCGTCTTTTGTCTGTTCGGTCATGTCGTTGGCTTCAGGGGACACGAGCGTACAGGTCAGGTCGTCTGGATTGAAATAGGTCTCACATTCGATTTCAACAGGCTTGCCGCCCTTGAAAATCGGCACTTTGATTGTGAACGCTTCCGGCAGGTTGCTCTCGATTTTCTGTGCGAGAAGCAACCTTTTGTCCCCTTTGCGCAAGTCCACTTCTGCCTCCACATCCTTGTTCACTTTCGCCCTGAAGTTGCGGAGCAGGGAGACAAGCTCCATTGCGGTCTGCTTGTTGTCGAAATACGAGCGGTTCATCTTGATGAATTCCGACATCTCGATAGGGGTTCGGTACTGTCCCTGATTGATGCCGAATTTCAGGAACACGGGATGCAGCTGGAGCTGTCCCTTGATTTCAGTGCGGTAATGGTTATTCTCGTCAATAACGAGCTGTATGCTCATCTCCTCACGATCCACCGCTACAAATGCTTTCTTCTGCTCAATCTCCGTAATGCGCTTTTCGAGCCATTTCAGGGGCGCATCGAGCGTTCCGAAGATTACTACCTGTTGGGGTTCTTTCGGTTCAAGAGCGGCACCCGTAAGCACCTCTAACGTCTTTATTCCGTTCTCTACTGTGATGTTCAAATCTTTTGGTTGCATAATTTCCTGTTTTAATCGTTAGTTCCTGTTTTCACTTTCGGGGCTTCTGTTCTCAAAGCCTGAAAGATTGTCATGTTTCTCTCATCCGGGCGTATCGGACGGCAGTCCACAAGAACGCCCTGCTTGTTGTAGAAGCCCACCATCTGCTCGTTCTGGTCGATAATCTTGAAGCAGTCCTCCACCACGTATTCCGACTTGCTCTTGATGTTGGCAAGAAGTTCCTGCTTCTCGGTCTCCAGCGGTTTCTTCCGCAGCTTGAACTCATCATTCGCCGCTTTCTTCTCCTCCTCAATGTCGTTGATGTCGATGACAATCTTTGAAAGGCGGTCTTTCATTTCCTCCATTTCCTCCGGAGTAAAGGCTTTCATGTAGCCTACTTCCTCTACCGTGTCCGCATTGTCGGAAAGCATCTGTAGACGTTCCTTTTCGGACAGCTTTTCAAATAATACCTTTTCCATTGTGTGATGTTTTAGAGTTAGCCAAGATTGAAGTAAGACCACAGGTCGATGAACTGTTTGCCGCAATACGTGGCGAGTTCTTCGCTCTTTAAGCAAAGGCGAGAGCCGACGGCCGCAGTCGAAATCGAGGGGGCGTTAGACGAGCGCGCATAGCCGAAGCCCGCATAGTGTTCTGAAACTCGTCCTCTCACGTCCATCATACGGCGTTCTCTCTTTTCTTCAACGCTCATCTCGTCAAGCTCCTTTTGTGTGTAGAGCCAAAACCAAGGATACCACCTTACCTCGTCTTTGGTGAACTGTGGCTCCCAGCCCTCGTTTAGAGCTGCTACGACAATCCGGAGCTGAAGATATGCTTCAAGGCTCGGGGACAGGTTTTCGCCCAAATTCCATTCTTTTACGAACGGGTGTTCGCTGCCAAGCTCACGGCAAGCGTCATTGAATGTCCTTACACGAGCCATGATGTTTTTCGGTCGGAACATGTCCTGCCCGAAAATGGCTTCAAGCGTCTTTTTCGTTGCCTTATCCGCTTCGTTGTAGCTCTTGATAAGGTTCTCTTTTGAAATTTTTACTTCACTCATCGTTACTGAAATTTTGATGTTCATAATTCTTTCTGTTTGATTGTTTCTTTCTCCATTCTTTGTCGGGGTCAGGTATTTCGGTATTCAGGAACTCACGGGCGAAATCCCTCACGTTGTCCACATAGGCCGAGAATGTTACCGTGTCCATGTTGGCGGTCGAGTGGGGAAACTCCACTATCTCGCCTGTCTGCTTGTTTACGGCACTCTCCTTTGTGAACTTCGATTTGCAGAACTCATGCACCTGCTCTATGTTGGTAAAGTCGTCCCATCCGGCATCTATCAGCGCATCGAGCAGGATAGGATAGACACACCCCCAAAGCCATGCGTTCTGGTCGTTGCTCCGGTTTCCCCGGACACGCTTCACGGTCAGCATATAGATACCGTCAGCGCATCCCCTGAAAGCCTCGTAAACCCTACGCAGGTCAAACCGTCCGCCTTTCTTGATTACCTGTAAAATCATATTCCCTGACCAATCTGTTTCTCCAATGCCATACGCACGGCCTTGATTGCGTTCTCACGCCCTTTCAGGCTTTCGATGTAGTCCACAACCTCCTGACGGCTTTCAGCCCTGTAATAGCCCTTTCCTGAAGCGATAAGGCATGTTACCAGACTGTGCGTGCGTATGTGGTTGATGATTTTCCTAATCCGTACTTCCGTAACCTTGTAACCCTTGTTACGGAGTGATATGCAGATGTGGCCGTTGCTTACTGCATTCGCCGCACCTGTCCTGTTCGCCAACCCCCTTACGATTATCGGCAGCAGGGTGCTTTTCTCGTAGCCGTTCAACGGGCATGTCTCGTTCTCAAAACCGTATAGCATATCAGTATGGATTTATTGAAAGGTTAAGCTCCAGCCCTGCGACCGCCGCATATACGGGCTTTCCCGATGTCTCCTGCACCTCACGGACAAACCGTCTCTCATCGCTGTTGCCGTTAGAGAGGTGTATCAGGACTATCTCGTTCACTCCCGACAGGTCGTTTGCCCTCAATATCCCTTTGGTCGTCTCAATCTCCATGTGCGAGTGTATCAGTCTCGGCTTCATTGACAGCGGCACGGATCCGGCCTCTATCTTCGCATCCAAGATGTCCTCCGCATAGTTGGCTTCCAGCAGGATGTGGTTCAGCCCAGGCACTCTGTATTCGAGCATCATCGTGTCAGTTACGAAAAGCATACGCCCCATGTCCTCATGCTCGATGATGAAGCCCACGCACGGCACATCGTGACAGACAGGCATTGCAAAGACCCTGAAGCTTCCGACAATGTAGCCGTGCATCGGTTCAATCTCTTTCCTGAACGACAACGAGTCGATGCCTTTCGCCCTGAACACGGACGGGAGAGCGAGTACCGTAATGCCGTTTGAGACAAAATCCCTGACGTATTTCGCATGGTCGTTGTGCTCATGGGTTATGACAGCCCCGACAACCTTTGAAAGCTGCCATTTCAGGGTTTTCTTCACTTCGGAGAAGCGTACCCCTGCCTCGATGATTAAAGCCTCCTTATCGGTCTGTAATATGTAGCAGTTGCCGTTGCTGTCACTCCCAAGAACATTCAGTCTCATAACTCAACCCTCCACGATTGTTTAATATCCCGGACCGTCTGCAGGTTCCTCACTCGCTGCCGGAGCGGATGCCGGAGACTGAGCCGGAGCCGGACTTACAGGCTCGAACGTGGTGTCGATGTTTATTACCTGCGCATTCGCACCGTCAAGCACCATGTCCCTGTTGCTCATCGTGTCGTCGTCAGCGGCCATAGCACCCTGCATCTCGATTGACAGGTAGCCGTACTTTGAGAGCAGCCGCCTGATTACGGTCTTCAATGCCATGTCGTTGAAGTTGCCCTCCCAGCCGACTTTCTTGCTCACTACCGATGTGTTGGCAAGCTTCTCCAGCTGCTCTATGGTAGTCTCTTTCTTCACGGACGGGGAGTAGCGTTTGGCGTATGATGCCATGTCGTGGACGGTCATGTAGAGCGTCTTTGCAAAGCCGTTCAGCAGCTCGAAGTAGCAGAAGTAACCAGCGACCTTGTCCGATGTCCTTTCGCCGTCAAAGGCGATTTCTCCGGTCAGCTTGTTTACCTTGCGCACCTCTCCCTCATAGACCAAGTCGGCGTTGATTGTGCGGTACTGCCCCGTGCGCATTGCGAGCTGGATATAGCCTTTGTAACCGGGTACGAATGTCGGCGTAGGCACTTTTACCCAAGTCCCGTCAGGCTGCTTCACGCTGTTGTTGAATACCACGATATAGGCAAAGCCCAAAGCCCTGTTTATCGGCAGGTTCATCGTGGCTGCTTTCAGAGCCTCTGCAACAACCTGATTGGGGTTGCAGGCTTGCAGCTGGCTGTCGCTGTTGTAAAGGTCTATGATTGAGGTCACGAATGCGTCCTTATGGTCTTTCAGGACGTTTGCGAACTGCTCCTGAATTGACGGAGCATGAAGAACGCTTTTAAGCAGTTCCACTTTCGGGTTCACTCTGCGTTCCGTTACTGCGGTCGTCTGACCGTTGCCCTGCTGTGCAGGGGCTTGATTTGGATTGTTCATGTTGCGTTGAATTTATTTGTTATTGACTGCGCAGAGTTTCGCCGCCTTGTCGGCTACGCCCTGCAAAAATTCCGTGTATTCGGACAGGTAGAAGCCCTCGTGTGTCTCTACCACATTTCCGTCCTGCTTTACTTCCACAACACCCGTTTTGAGGTTTGCGATTACTTCAACCCGACCGCCGGGCATGGTGTGGATCATCAAGCTGTCCGCTGTCTCGAAGCGTGTTTCCCAGTTGTACCTTTCCATACCGCTATTCGATTACAAGTTCCTTGTCGGTGGATACTACGAGCCGTATTTTCTGTGACTGTGTAGGTAGCAGCTCGTTCACGCTTTCCGCATTGTCGATGAATATCGGGGCATACACTCCGTTTGAGCCGCATATTGCGTTGATGATGTCAAGTCCGGCGTTGATACGTCCTGCATCGTTCAGGTCAGAGAAAGGCACTCCGTTCACGGTTGCTTCACAGGTCTCGACCTCTCCGCCGTTTATCTGCGTGTCGAACATCTTGAACCTGACGATATGGAACATGCCGTTAATTTTGCGCTCTACGGCTTCGATACGGGCTTTTGAGAACGATGCGATAGTGAACTCTATGCCCTCCAGCTCCGCAACCTCCTGCGACTGCTTGCGCATCATGGTTTCGAGTTCTGCGATACGCTCGTTGTTGCGCTTGATGATGTCCTTTTTGGAAAGCATCTTTTTCAGTTCGTCAATGGCTGACTGTAACGTGCCCTTGCCCTCGACAAGTTCAGATGTGTCGCTTCCTGTGTCTGTGGCTGTCTCGTTCTCGATTTGGTTTTTGAGTTCCGTTTCCTGATTGCACAGGTCGATGTAACGCTTGTCGGCGGCTATTACCGACTCCGTTTCAGGTTCTACAAGCTCGTTCAGGTAAAGCGATGAAGACTTCTGTGTGTCAATCCACGCCCGTTTTGATGCGATGTTCACTTCAGCCTGCGCCTTTGCTTTCTCTATGGCTTCACGTTTAGCCTTTACTTCAAGACCCTTCTGCTTGTTCAGTTCCAAGCGTTTAGCCTTGTTCCGGCTGAATGTTTCCGAAAGCTCCTGCTGGCGGCTCTCTATCTCATCCACCTCGAACCTGCGCTTGCAGGTAGGGCAGATAAACTCATCTTCGTTGAACGTGAGTTGTTCTGCATTTATGGACTTCCATTCGGCAAGCAGACTGTTTCGTGTCTCTGAAAGGGATGCAAGCTGCCTGTCATATTCCTGTATTTCCGATTGGAGTGCGGCTATCGCACGTTCCTCGCCGTTTATTTTTGAGATGAGTTCGTTGCGTGCGCTCTGCTGTCTGCGATAATCAGCAAGCAGTTCTTCCTTGATTTTGAATTTCAGTTCGGATTTTGCGGCGTAAATATCTCCTTGTTTCCTTATGAGTTCGGCACGTCTCTTATTTGCTTCCTTTGCAGCTTTGGATGCGTCCAGCAACTGTTGTTCAATGTTGGCCAGCTGTGCGTTCTTGCTTGCGAGTTCGCTCTCGATAGCGTCCCAGTCCTCCGCTTCCGGCATGTCTCGTTTGCGCTCGTCAATACGGGACGGTATCATGTCAAGTTCATTCTTGATCCGGCGTTTCTTTGCCTGAATTTCACGCTTGTACTCCTCAAGGTTCTTTCCCGTCAGTTTTGCCAACAGGTTCTCGAAGTCCGGGTTACCCTGAGCTATTTCAGTATCCGAAACGCCTCCGGCCATCTGAATGAGCATCTGCCGCTGTACGTCCGCTTTCTGTTTCGTGAAATACAGGGGGTTGGTTATGAACTTGAAGACCTCTTCCGTGCATATTGCGGCTATCTTGTCGTTGTACTCCTTTACGGAACACGGAACTCCGTTATACAGACGCTCTTCCTCGTGTCCGTCAAAGACTTCTTCGGCAGAGCCTCTTTTCTTCGTCCATTTCTCGTTGTACCTGCGGCACAGGGTCACTTCCTCGCCGTTCACGAGCAATGTAACGGTTACCTCGTGAGGTATCTTTGGTATCGCTTTCCCGGTCTCATCATAGGTCTTGATACCGAAATTCTTTCTGTCCTTGCTGTCCTTTCCGAACAGTACCCATGTGAAGCCGTCAAAGATTGAGGTCTTGCCCAATCCGTTGTCTGCACTGATGCTTGTCAGGTCGCTGTCGAAATCGACCGTCAAATCCCTGATACCCTTAAAGTTCAGGAAATCCATTCTGGTAATGACTATCCGTTTACTCATAATGCGTTGAATTATTTGTTTTTAGTAACTAAATATGTCGATGCCTTGCTGTCTATCTCCGCATTGGTCGGTATGCGGTCCTGAAGCTGCCATTCCTCTATCTCCGACTTCTTGAAGTACACCTTCTTGCCCTGCTTGTAGTGTGGTATGTTCCGGCTGCTTACAAGGTGGTAGATACGGCTCTTGCTCACGTTGAGCATCAATGCCACTTCCTCCACGTCAAGAACCTCTTTCGAGTTGAGACGCACGAGCTTTTCTATTCTGTCCAACTGTTCCTGCATAGTCACACCTCCTCGTCCTCGTTAAAATCCTGAATAAGTCCCTTTTTGCTCCAGTACGTCACCATCCTGTATATCAGGTATGCAGTACCGAAGCCTATACCTTTCGATATGAAGAAGCTGCTCCACCACGTCTGATCGTCTATCGGTTCAGAGACAATGCAGATTAGCGATACCATAGCCAATGCGCCTATTAACCACATGCGCCAATTAAGAATGTCCGTCTTCATAGCTGTACCTCCTCTTTTGACGGAAACAGGTGTTTCACGTCCACGTTGTACTTCTGTGCGATGATGGTCTGTGCGAGTTCGTCAGGCACCTGTCGGCCTGACAGCCAAAACCTAACTGTAACCTCGCTCCTGTGAGTGAGTTCGGATACCTCACGGATGAACCGTTGGGCGGCGGTAGGCTTCCGAAGCTCCTCATCATACAGTTCTCTAAATGTCTTTTTTGCTGCCATTATGCTATTTATTTGCTTTTTGCTTGCCTAATAAGCACGCTATGCCTATATTTGCACGCAAGATTAAACCTGTTGTTGCGATAACTTTTCCTATCGTGACACAAAGGTAAACAGTTTTATTGGTATAGGCAAATAAAATCATTGTTTTCTGCAAAGAAATTTGTGTGCCATTATGTAACGAATTGAATATGAGCGGCGAAGAAGTAAAAGAAAAACTCAAGCAGGAGGGCATAGTATTCTCGGAATTAGCCCGTTTGCTCGGTTACGACAGCGACCAGCGGCTGCACTCGGCATTGAAAGCCAACGATGTCAGGAGCGGCCTTATCGAGGATATTGCCCGTGCGATAAATAAAAGTGTTTCTTGGTTCTACCCAGAGACCACCAAAACTGTTGCTACGGACAACGGAATTGCTGTGTCCGGGAACGAGAACCAAATCACGGTAATATCCGAGAAGTTCATCAGCCTGCTGGAGAAGAAAGACGAGCAGATAAATCGGCTGCTCGACATCATAGAGGGTTTCAGAAAAGACAAGTGAGATATGGAGAATTATAGCAGATACGTCATAGACCTGTTGAAGCAGTCTTTCTCGGACTACATCGCTACCGGGGAAGTGGATGCGGAAAGGCTCACGGAAGCCCAAAAGAGGCTATCCCTTGAGCTTGACAGGTGCAAGGTGGGTAATTTACCATGCGATGAGTTGGAAGCCCTGTACGGGGATGTAATGTGGCTTAAAAGCGACTTGTTGGGGATATGAGCAGGAAGAGGGCATACAGACCGGAAACGGTGGCGGTAATGGAACGCTTCTTTCAGGCTCTCGATGCGATTATCGAAGCCAAGATGATACGTGGCGTGCAGACATACTGCAACGAGTTCGGGATAAACAAGCGGCATCTGTACGTCCAGCGGAAAGACCTGTTCAAAGGCTTCTTTGAAATCTATTGGATCATGCCGATGATACAGAAGTTCGGGGTATCTTCCGACTGGCTTCTGTTCGGCAAGGGCGACATGTTCAAAAAGAAGCGGAAAAAGACGGATAACGATACGGAACAATGAGAAAGGGAGAGCATGACCGCTTTCCCTTTTCTTCTCTTTTCCCCCCATACCCCCTTATCTTATCTAAACCCTACTACTAACCTATATATACCTTATAGATATATTATATATAAATAGGGGGTTTAAGGGGGAAAGAGGTCATTTTGTTATAACACTTGTTATAACAAAGTCTATAAGTCGCTGATTTTCAGTCGTGCGATTTTTGATTTTGGATTTGTTATAACAAAATTTTTCGCAAAAAACAGCCGCCAAAAACAGAAACTTTTGCTGTAAATCAAGTAGTTACAACTTTTGTTATAACACTTGTTATAACACCCTGTTATAACAAAATGCGGAACACGCTATTTGAAGCTAAAATGAAAAACGGACAACTGATTTTCAATTATTTATGGAGTTTGTTATAACACTTGTTATAACAAAAATAAAAGCCGCTTTTTACTCAAAAACGGCTCATTATTGAAAATCGCACCATTGATTTTCAGTGAGATACAAACTTTGTTATAACTCTTGTTATAACAAAATCACTCCAAGATTTTAGGTATCTGCTGGACTGCTTTCTGCTTGTTCTTGTCGAGAACACGGGCGTATATCTGCGTGGTCGAAAGTTCACGGTGTCCGAGAAGTTTCGACACGGTATAGATATCCGTACCCAAGTCAAGCATCATCACGGCGAACGTGTGCCGTCCGCAATGAAATGTTATCTCCTTGTCTATCCCGGCCCTCAATACCCACCGCTTTATGGCTTCGTTGGTGCAGGATGGGGAATATATGTCCCCGAATACGTTTTCATTAGGCTTGCCCCGTTCTCCCATGAGTTCCGCAGCCTGCGGCGTGAGGTCAAGGTATTCAAGCCCTTTTGTCTTTTTCTGCTTGAAGATGATCCGGGTAAATTCTCCCTGTTCGTGGACTTCTCCCCATGTCAGCTTCAGGATGTCGCTCCGGCGCAGTCCCGTCAGGCACGAGAACAGGAACGCCTTTTTGATGTTGGGGTATTCGCATTCGGTCTGCGCCAGCTTCTTCAACTCGTCAATGGTAAGGTACATTCTCGTTCCCTCCTCCGCCTTGAAGCCCTCGATGCCACGTATGGGATTGTGCGCGATGATGCGGTCGTCAAAAGCCTGATTGAGACACGCACGCAGCTTGTTGAAGTAGCTGAGCTTGGAGTTCCTTGCCAGCGGTTTGTCCTTTGTCCGTTCCCGTTTGTCATTCTCCCATGCGTTCGCCTTGTTGTCGAGATAGTCCCTGAAGCCCTGCACCCATTCGGGGGTAATCTTCGCAAAGGTTATCTTGTGGTTTTTCTCGTACTTCTCCAAATGCTTCAGGCAGGAGTACCAGTTTCCCCAATTACTCTTGCTTTCAGCACCCAGACGTTTCTCGCACATCGCCTTGTAGTAATCGAAAAACAGGGTGTCCTCCTTGTATGCGGATTTGAAGCCGTATTCGTCATTCTGTATCTCGACCGTGCGCTTTGCCCGGATGGCTTCCGCAAGCTGCATGGTCTGTCGGTTCTGCTCCTTGTCGGCACGTGTATGTTCCGGCACAAGGTAGAGTTTCAGGTACTCGTATTTTCGTCCCTCTTTCGTGAACACGTCAAGGTACAGGCTGGTGTTTCCGGACGGCATGAGCCGCTTCCGCAGGTTTACCCGTTCTTTCTTCTTTCTATCCATATTCTTGTTGCTTTTTGGTGCTTATTGGTGCTCTTGTTATCCGAGCAACGATTTAGCACCAAAGTTACGGCATATTGCCGACATAGCCATAGCAAATAAGGAGAAAATTTGAGATTTTTATAAAATGCTGTACTTCAATCGGTTTTTGCTGTTATCATTACCTGTTTTTGCTGCCTGTTTGCTATCTGAAAAGACCTGATTTTTATGCCTTACTTTCCGACGCAAAAGTGCTTGAAAATGTTTTGAAGCGTCTCTTCGCTGGTTATTTCACCGCCAGTTATTTCGGCAAGATGATGCAGGCATTCACGGAGGTCTTGCGATATAAGGTCGGAGGGGAGGCCGTCTGCCATGCCTTGACACACACGACGGATGGCGGCAAGGGCATTGGTAAGGGCTTCATAGTGGCGGATGTTGGTAACGACGACTTCGTTTTGCGATATTTCAGGTATATGTGCAGTTTCTATTAGAAGTGATTGCAGCTTGTCTAAGCCTCGTTTTTGTTTCGCAGATAGCGATACAACCTTTACGTTTTGCGGTAAATCTATTTTATTTGAAGAGCTCGAGGCAGGTTGTAAGTCTGATTTGTTCAACAAAAGTATAAGAGTTTTGCCGCTGCACATTGACAGTAGTTTTTCTGAAAGTTGCGATATTTGCTGTGCCGCTTCAGTCTGGTCTACAACCCAGAGTACGATGCTCGCCTGATTGATTTTCTTAAACGTGCGGTCTATGCCAAGGCGTTCTATGGTATCTGCAGTATCGCGTATGCCTGCGGTGTCAATGAAACGGAATGTCGTTCCGCCTATGTCTATTGTGTCCTCAATTACGTCACGCGTTGTGCCGTGTATGTCGCTCACTATCGCGCGGTCTTCACCTAACAACGCGTTGAGCAGCGTAGACTTGCCTGCGTTTGTCTCGCCTACTATGGCTACAGGAACTCCATTTTTTATGGCGTTGCCAAGCGAAAACGATGATGCAAGGCGTGCGATAACTGTTTCTATCTGCGTCGCCGTGTCGTGCAGTTCGGTACGGTCAGCAAATTCAAGTTCTTCATGGTCACTGAAGTCGAGTTCGAGTTCCATGAGCGATGTAAGACGCAACAACTTGTCACGCAGTAACGACAGTTCGCGACTGAAAGCTCCGCGCATCTGGTTCATGGCTATGCGGTGTGTGGCTTTTGTTGACGATGCAATCAGATCGGCCACGGCCTCTGCCTGACTTAGATCCATTTTGCCGCAAAGCAGTGCCCTGCGTGTAAATTCACCAGGTTCGGCTGCACGGCAACCATTATCTATGAGCAATTGCAAAATCTGTTGCAGGATGTACGATGACCCATGGCATGATATTTCGACTGAGTCTTCGCCGGTATAAGAGTGCGGTGCGCGGAATATGCTTATCAGAACATCGTCAATGGTTTCACCGTCATGTCCTTTCACGTTTCCGTATGATATTGTGTAAGCCTTGCGCTGGGCGAGCGGTATGCCACCAGCCGCAACCGGACTGAATATCCGGTCAGCAACCGTTATCGCGTCGCGGCCTGAAACCCGGATAATGCCTATAGCTCCGCCACGGCCAGTTGCTATTGCGCATATTGTATCTTCGCTGTTCATTTTTTACTCATTATTTGCCGTGCAAATTTAACTTAAATATACCTTACGGCAAAATATATCGCTTTTTTATGGAGCATATGAACAGGCAACAATAATTAATGCCCATATATTCGAACTCGTTTTTGAGTGAATCACACTAATCGACATCAATTCCGGTGCCTTGTTATCACATATATTATTACCGGCGCACCCATTATCGGGGTTATGGCATTCAACGGAATAATGCCATTTTCGCCCGGCAATGTACAGATAAAATTGCAGACAAGAGCCACTGCCGCCCCTGTAAAGATTGTAGAAGGAATAATATGCCTGTGATTGTCAGTATTGAGCGTCATGCGCGATATGTGCGGAACGGCAAGACCTATGAATGCGATAGGGCCGCAGAAAGCTGTAGCCGACGCTGTAAGAAGCCCTGTGACAATAAGCAGATGGTTGCGCAGGCGGATGGTGTTGACACCAAGGTTCTCGGCATACTGCTCGCCAAGAAGCAGAGCGTTGAGCGGTTTTATCAGCATCAACGCCCATACCAGTCCGGCTATCGTCACTAAAGCAAAAAGTGGGATTTGAGCCATTGACACACCGCCAAAATTGCCAAGTCCCCATACCATATATGAATGTACCCCCTCTTCTGTCGCAAAAAAATTCAAAAGCGATATAGCCGAAGAGGCTATGTAGCCAATCATGATACCTACTATTAGCAGCATCACATTGCTTCTTACCATCCCTGCAAACACAAGCAAAAGCATCATTACCGCCACCGCACCTGCAAATGCCGCGGCAAACACAGCCATGAAACCTCCAAGAGCAATGTTGCCGACCGTCATGCCGCCTCCGAATGACAATAGAACTATAGCCGCCCCTAAACTGGCTCCACTGTTTATACCGAAAATGGACGGACCTGCCAGGGGGTTGCGAAAGGCTGTTTGCAACAGCAAGCCGCTCACTGCAAGTGAACTTCCACACAGCATTGCCGTTATAGCTTGCGGCAAGCGAGCGTTGAGTACAATGTATCTCCAAGCCGAGTCGCCATCATATTTGCCGACAAGAACATTGACTACATCGGCCAACGGTATGTCTACCGCGCCGAAAACAAGGTTCATGGCGAACAACGGCAATAATGCCGAAGCGACAACAATGTTGGCTTTCGTGCCTTTGCTCATTTCAGTTTACGGAAATATTTTGGTTCTCCGAGCTGCTTCAGGTCGGGATGTGTTATTATAATGAAGTCTCTTAAAAGCAAATCCGGACTAAAAGGCGTGTCCTCATAAAATGTGCTTTCTCCCGTAGTACTGCATCCGTAGACGCACCGCTCTTTAAAAGCCTTGAACTGTGCGTAGCCCGGATTTTCTGCAAGCAACGATTTATAAGTAGCAGGCTGACGGCTGTCGTGCCTGTACATCCACACATCCGCCTCCTTGGCCTTTGCCAGTACAGTCTCAAACGTTAGCGGCAGGCTTCCGCTGTTGTCATCTGAAGAAAAAACATAATCGGCGTTTGCATCGGCTATAATCCGTCCCAATGTGCTATTTCCACCGGGAACATACCACACCGGACCGCTGACCTTATCTATGATTATCGAAAGCCGCACGGCGGATTTGCGTGCAATGGCCTTTAATTGGTTGTAACGCTGCTCCATAGCATTGAAAATGCTGTCAGCCTCATGCTCCGCTCCGAAAAGCATTCCGTAGAATTTCATCCATTCGGCACGGCCCAACGCCGAAGTTTCCATATAGTCGGCAACTTCTATTATTGGCTTGCCCCACTCGCCAAGGCGTCCATACCCACCGCTGTTCTGGAACGGCGAGATTAGTATCGCATCAGCCTTGGCTTCGATAATCTTTTCAAGTGTCGGTGTCATACCGTTGCCGCAGTCAATAGTCAAACCCTTTTCCAAGCGCTCTTTTACCCACGGCAGGTTAATGTATTGCACGTCGCAGACACCACGCAAAGCACTGCCCTTCCCCAATTTTTCCAATAAGGCACAATGGGATGACGTAGCTATTACCGCACGCCGCAGCGGTGTACGCACTATATCGGCAGCCTGCCCGTTGGCCGCCAGCTCCTTTGCTAATTCTTCTGCCTGTCCATATTTTGCAGGTTCGGTCTTTTCAAGCGTGTCTGGCACAAGGATGTAAGCATGCAGCGTCTTGCCTTTGTTCCAAGGGTCGTGCAAAGTAGCCACAGCATAGCCGTCATTTCTTACGATTGTCAGCCTCCGGGCGTATTTCATCTTTATTGTATCTCCGCCTGAAAGAGCTGCCTGAATGCCGTTTCCACTGCACGAGCAGAACATTGGCAGCAGCATGACAGCTAATAAAATTATGTTACTCAGCCTGTTCATCTGTAATATAATGATTGAATATCAGCACATGGCACATCGTTATGAATTTGCAAACGGCCCGCCTGTACGGCCTGCCATAGGCAATGAAACGGTCTTAAACATTGAATATGCTGAATGTGCCAATTTCGTTGTACATAATAAACCAAATTCATTATGCGGTAAAATCGCCTAATGTAACTTTTCCGATGCAAAGGTAGGAAAAATATCGTATGCACGAAACAAATGCCTGACAAATACTCGGGTATATTTGAACGACGGCACATAAGTGTATGGCCAAAAACATGGAAAAAGCGCAAGCGCCATTATCTGTCAGATGTTACATTCTGTAATTTTGTTACAGTATCCGGCGGAAACGACCCGTGCAGTAGTGAATATGCTGGCGAAAAACGTTTTGGTGCGTTACCCTAACGTGAAGGTTGTCATACCCCATTGCGGTTCGTTCATGCCGCTGGCTGTCCCACGCATGAAATCAATTCTCCCTGCAATGGTAAATCAGGAATATATGAAACAAATTGACTGGGAGGTGAACATGTTACGCCTTTACTACGACCAGGCAGGCAGCCCTACGGCTGATGTCATCCGCTCCATGCTGACTATAACGTCGCCCGGACACATCCTTTACGGTTCCGATTATCCATACCTGCCCGCAACCGTACTGAATGCCAACTTGAAAAAGCTGAAAGAGACGCTGGCAGCAGACAAAGAACTTGCCAAATACACGGACATGTTCCTATGGAAAAACGCGGAAACCTTGTTTAACGGGAATGAAGATGCCGGCTGTATTCCGACGGAGTGACACCCTCCAACTTCTTGAACATCCGGCTGAAATGCTGGGAATACTCAAAGCCAAGCCTGTCTGACACCTGCGACACCGTTTCCCCGGCGGCAAGCCCGTTCTTGGCAAGTTGGATTACAAAGCGGCGGATGTGGTTTCCGGCGGTATCGCCGGTTGTCTTCTTTACCACGTCGCCGAAATAGTTTGGCGACATGCACAATTTGTCAGCACAATACTGAACGGTAGGCAGACCGAGAGACAGCTGTTGCCCGTCTTCAAAATAATCGCGGAGCAGATGCTCGAAGCGGACCAAGATGTCAGAATTTTCTATTCTACGGGTAATGAACTGGCGGTTGTAAAAACGCAGGCAAAAGTTTAGGGCCAGTTCGATGTATCCCACCAAAATGGCATTCTGCAGTTTGTCGGCTTTCCCTGCAAGCTCGTCACGCATCTGTCTCATCAGCGAAACAAGGATACCATGCTCCGCATCAGTCATGTGCAGGGCCTCGTTTACCCTGTAATCGAAAAATGAATACTCGCTTATGCGCTTCTCCAAAGGAAAGCCGTGCAACAGGTCGGGATGGAACAGGAGCGCCCATCCCGCTATCGACGTCCGCTCGCCATTGTCTTCCTTTCCGCCCAGCTGCCCGGGAGCGACGCACAACAATGTGCCCTTGTTATAATCATACGTACCGCAACCATATTCCAAATCCACACCGGCATCGTCACGCAAAAACAGCCCGAACACTTCATAGCTGTTAAGACTGTGGCGTATGGGCGACACTTCGGCGTAATCGATGACACAGACCAACGGATGCTGTTCCGCGCTTCCGACGTAACGGCAATAGTCATTGACGTTGCGAACTTTCAAAATCTTGCTCATTGGCACTCCCCCCACATTTATCACCTGGATACAAATATATGGATTTTTTCGGACAGTCATCCGAATTGACAGGCATTTTCAGTAAAAGTGGTAGGCTTTTCGAGCCTATTGTTACATAAGTTACCGGAGTTGCACTGTAACTTTGCATCGTGACAAAAAATAAAGAAGTGAAGGCCGCCTGTAAATGTATCAAACAACCAAGACTGTTCTCATGCGTTGCAAAAGGACACGTTTCATCTTCCAAAAGGCCATGTTTCAGCATGCAAAAGGACATATATTGGAAAGCAAAAGGGCACGTATTGCGAACCCTCTGATTTCCAACAAGTTGCAACAGCATGCGAACGGAGTGTCATTTGACAGGAATACAAAGCCGCCATGCACGCAAACCGCATGCAAAGCCCGGCGGAACTGACAGGCAAAAAGACATTTATGAATAATTAACGAAACCACTATGAAAAAGAACATCGGAGCCACATTGGCATTGTATCCTACGCCTGTAGTTGTCGTGGGTACGGAAGTTAACGGAAAAGTAAACTGGCTGCTCGCAGCCCATGTCGGCATCATAGGGCACGACCGGATTATGTTGAGCCTTTTCAAGAAGCATTACACAAACGAAGGAGTGAGGCAAACGGGCAAAGTGTCAGTTAACATGGTGAGCGAGGCGATGCTGGAACGTGCCGACTACGTAGGCTGCGAAAGCGGTGCCAAGACGGACAAGTCTGACGTGTTCTCATACCGCAAAGGCGAAGGCGGCACGCCTGTCATCGACGAAAGCCCGCTGGTGATGGAATGTGAGGTGGTAGACAATTATGAAACGGAAACCTTCGACAATTTCATCTGCCGGATAACGAACACATACGTTGACGAAAATTGCCTTAACGAAAAAGGCAAGCCTGACTACGTAAAGCTGCGGCCAGTGCTCTTCGAGATGCCTAACTATACATACATGCGCACAGGGGGAGCCATCGGCAAATGCACCAGCTTCGGTAAAAACTATAAAAAGGAGGCGCAACAATGAAAACAAGAATATTAGAAAATGACGGTCTGGAGGTGTCAGCCGTAGGGTTGGGCTGCATGGGTTTCACGCAAAGCTATCCTCCATATCCCGACCGTAATGACGCAATAGAAACGATACGCAAGGCCGTTGACATGGGCGTTACCTTTTTCGATACTGCCGAAGTTTACAGCTACGGGCGTAACGAAGACCTAATTGGCGAGGCATTGCAGCCTGTACGCGACAAAGTTATTATCGCCACAAAGTTCGGATACGACTTGTCCGAACCTTGCGTGATAAAAGATGATTTCGGGATGGTGCGCCAGCATATCATCGATGCCGACATGGTAGTATTCGCCACGCCGATGTACTATTTCGGAGTCTCCGCACAGATGAAACGGGTGATAGACCGCTTCTATGCCATCAACGGACAGATAAAAGGCGCATCAAAGAAAGCTGCTTTCCTGATGACATACGCAGACACTTCGAAAAAGGAAGCGGAACCCATGCTTTTACATTACCGCACACTGATGGATTATCTCGGATGGAAAAGCGTAGGTGAAGTTGTCGCACCGGGAGTGTGGACCGTAGGTTCTGTCCGCAACACGGATTATCCCCGGCAGGCATACCTGTTGGGAAAAAGTCTATAACACTTTATCAAAAATTAAATGAAAAAGATAATAGCAATTTTTGCTTTCGTGTTGACTGCCAACTTGTACACGACGGCACAAACTGTTGACGATATGAACAGGACTGACGTATGCAAAAAGAACTACCGTACTTTATTCGGCGGTGAAGCCCTTACCGGGCAGGGTACAGACCCGGAAATGATGGATATTCTCCAGAAATTTATTTTTGGCGAGGTATTCCAAACAGGAGACTTGACCTTGAAACAGCGCGAAATGATTACCTGTATCACCCTTGCCACAATGCAGACCCTTCCGCAGCTGAAAGCGCATGCCAGCGCAGCACTCAACGTTGGTGTCACTCCCGAAGAGCTGCGCGAAACCATGTATCTCACAGCTCCTTTCATCGGATTTCCCAAAATGCTGAACGCTGTGGGCACGGTAAACGAAGTATTAAAAGAACGGGGCATCAACCTTCCATTGGAAAAGCAAGGCGTCGTGACTGAAGAAACACGCCACCAAACGGGCAAGGACATTCAGGACAAGCTCTATCCCGGAGGCATATCTGGGGTGATGGCTGGCATGCCAGGTGATATGGGCAAAAACGTAGAACAGTTCCTGACCGACTACTTCTTCGGCGAAATATATAGTCGCAGTGCGCTTGACCTGAAGACACGCGAACTGTTAGGCTACTGTGTATTGGCTACGTTGGAAGCAGAGAGCCAGCTACAATCGCACTACCACGGCAACATCAATGCAGGCAATACGCCCAAAACGCTGACAGCAGCCGTCATACAGTGCTTGCCCTACATAGGTTTCCCTGCGGCAATCAAGGCATTACGCATTATAAAACAGGAACACGCAAAGCCCGTTTCTGCGGAAAAGAACCTGGTACGGCTCTCTAAAATAACAGTTGACCCGACTCAGATAGATGCCTACAACGCATTCTTGAAAGAAGAGATTGAAGCCTCGATGAGGCTGGAACCGGGCGTACTGACACTTTATGTCACCGCTGAAAAAGATGCACCGCACAAAGTAACAATACTTGAAATCTACGCCGACCGTGCCGCTTATGAAAAACATCTGCAAACACCTCATTTCCAGAAGTACAAACAAGGAACGCTGGAAATGGTTAAAGAATTGGAGTTAGTAGATGTAAAGCCGCTTATTCCCGGACTAAAAATAAAATAATGTTTTATCAGCCGACACACGATTTCACGTCCTTAAGATGTAAAGTCGGATGCCGGCTGATAATCACACTTGGATTTCCAACAACATGTCAACGTCACCATTGCAAATATACGGCAAGTTTCTCCGTATCTTTTCAACGGGCCAATCCCATCATCTCAGCGCTTCCATTTTCTGTATTGTATCTTCATCGAAACGTTTTCTTATCAGTTTGGCAGGCACACCGCCTACGATTGTATATGGAGGAACATCCTTTGTGACAACTGCATGGGCTGCTATGATTGCTCCGTCTCCTATACGCACCCCTGCCATTATAACAGTTTCATAACCTATCCACACGTCATTTCCTATAATAATGTCACCTTTATTATCCCAGGCTGTTGCCACATCAGATTTCTTCAAGTTCCAATCATCGTAGAACAACGGGAAAACATAGGTTGACAATGACTTCAACGTATGATTGGCGCAGTTGAACAAAAACTTGACACCGCAAGCGATGGAACAGAATTTGCCTATTATCAAACGCTCATGATTGACGGGATAATGGTAAAGCACATTGTTGTGTTCGAATAGCAACGGGTCAGACACAAAGTCGTTATAGACTGTATAATCTCCAACTTCGATTGACGGGTCTTTTATGACAGCATTCAGATACACTGTCTGCATGTCGCCAATACGCGGATATATCTTTTTCATCATTCCGTTCAGCGTTTAATTGTATTAAATTTGAGATGAATAAAGGACGGTACTCCAAGACCTATCACAAACAGATATTCTACCGTCCAATAGACGGCAAGGGGTACATTGCAATAATTCAAACCCAATAAATATAGAATGTAAGCGGCAATTGTTGTCGCCTGAAACATGAAAGCCATCCGCGTAGCTCCCATTCCGATAACAGCATTCATATAAACATAGCCGGGCAATGCAAAAACATAGTTCATCAGCATCACAGCAAACGGAAGCCATGACGCATGTACAATAACCATATTGTCCGTATAAACACCGACAATGGGTTGATGGAATAATAAGGCGACAGCTATCAGAGGGAAACCGATCATATAACCTAAACGAATAACTCGGCCGCATGTCGAAAGCACCTTGCCCTTTTCGTTTGCGCCAATCAGATTGCCAACCAAAGAACTTGTCGTAGCCGCAAACGAATTGACAATGACAAAAAACAGCGTGGAAACACTCCTGACGATATTCGCCACAGCCAGTTGCATTTCCCCAAGATGTTCTATCGACACGAAGAACATGAACCAAGGGGCGACACCAACGAAGGATTGCAACATGCTCCAAACAGACATACGGCAGACGTTGCACAAAACACGTTTGTCATACCGGCAGTGCAGACCATAATGACGTTTATCCATTTTCCGCAGGACATAAGCTGACAATACTGCCAATGAACAGAATTCAGCAAAAGACGATGCAATTGCCGCACCGGCTATCCCCATGTCCAAATGGAATATAAGCAGCCAGTTGGCCAGAATATTCACTAACACGGCGGCCAAGGCAGCCACTCCCAAGGCTTTCGTCCGTGTGATACCGACCAAGAACGAACGCAAGGCAAGAAATGGGAATGAGAACAACAGCCCCCAAATACGCCAATCCATATAATCCATTAAAGCATGATATACCTCCCCTGACATTATCAGTTTACTTAAAACAACAGGAGAAAACCAATTGGAAAACAGGCATAACGCTACTGCAAACCCTGACAAGAAAAACAATCCTTGAAAGAAAATCCTGCCCGTTTCGGCATAACGTTGCTCGCCGTTGCGTTGCGCGACAACGACCTGCAAGCCCTGGCTGAAACCGAAGCCAAGCATATAAACGGCTAAATACCAAGTCCCGGCAACGGCAGACGCGCCCAATTCTATTTCTCCAACATGCCCCAAGAAAACGGCGTCGGTAATGTTGATAAGCTGTTCGATAAGTATGCTCATCATCACAGGAACATTGATGAGCCAAATGTTTTTGTATGTATAGTTCATTGTTCAACTCGATATGACGCGACAAGTCCTGCCACACAAGGCAGCACTACTCATCGCAATGTTATTAAAATCATGATTAATGGCAAAACAGGAAAAGACAAGCTCATGTGTAAGCCTGTCCTCTATTGGATAGCGTTTGTCAGGAATGCTATCCGTTTAGCGTAGCTATATGCACAGCTGCCATTTCATACGATTGAACAACTTTTATCCTCTATCGCATTCTACAAATAAAAAATGCCAAATGATTAGTAATCAACCACTTGGCACCTCTTGGAGTGACCCCGACAGGATTCAAACCTGTAACCTTCTGATCCGTAGTCAGATGCTCTATTCAGTTGAGCCACGGGGCCTTTCCCTTAATTGCGATGCAAAGGTACGCAGTTTTTTTTTAACCGCCAAATATTTTCGTTTCTTTTTTCAATAAAAAGGCGTTTTTACTCTAAGTGGGGCCATTGCTGCATGTGCATGCTTGAAATATGCACCTCAAACATGCTTATTATAAAACACAGTCAGCAATGAACAGGACGCAAAAACAAAATCCGGCAGATGCCAATTCACATCCACCGGATTATTATGCCGTCCGATTTGTTCCGTTACCGTATGCGGTCCGCCGAGCGCACCAATGCCTCATCTGCAAGAATTGCCTTCCTTGCCATAAAGTGAAGTATTATCGATACGGCCGGAAGAGCGGATGTCATCGATATGCTGAAACTTCCACCTGCGCCATCCGTCTTTAACGTCATGGCCGCCAATACGAAATACCAGCCAAGCAAAAGCAGGATGTTGAACATGCAGAAGCGGCTTTGTGTTATCCTGTTCTTGTACGAAAATATTGCAAACAGGGATATTGAGCAAGTGACTAACAGTATGGCAAACAATGCCCATACCGAGAAGTCATGGCTTCCGTCGGGACGTGTAATCCACAGATTGTACACAACCGACTTTCCACCCATTACGTTTCCCGACACAAACTCGCCCAAAGGCAGGCACAGGCAGACTACCGCCGCTATCACTGCTATCAGCAGGAACAATGTCTGTTTACGCTGTATCATTATGCTTCCTTTGCGTTGTCCTTCTGGGTGTCGCGCCAATACACGTTGCCGTCAAGGAATTCCTGTGTCGCCAAGAGCGTCGGTTTTGGCAACTTCTCGTAATACCTTGATATTTCGATTTGTTCCCTATTCTCGAAAACTTCCTCAAGGCTGTCGTTGTAAGACGCAAACTCCGCGAGTTTCTTGCTCAAGTCCTGCTTTATTTCCACAGAGATTTGGTTTGCGCGCTTAGATATGATGGCAACGCTTTCGTAGATGTTTCCTGTTTCCTTACAGAGATCCATGATGTTACGGGTCACTGTATTCGTAGGGGCTTTTGACTTTTTGTAATCCATTTTTATAATGTAACTTATATTTTTGTTGTTATTCCTCTCCTGTGTATTTCTTGCATGAGGCAATGTATTTCTCGGCAAGTTTCTTGTTTTTCGATTCCGGATACTCGTTTATGAAACCGTAGCATTCGTCTTCTGCGTCCCTGTAACGGTCAAGCTTCTTTTCCTCCACGCTCTGCTGCGCCAGCTCGAACTTGCTTTTCATTATAAGCAATGCAAAGTCTTCACGCATCGCGCTGTAAGGATAGTCGTTTATTGCGTTTTGCGCCGTGATGATGCAAGCCTCGTAATTGCTGCCTCCGCTGGTGCAGTTGCCGAAGTAAGTGCCGAGGTTGTAATACAGCTCCGCCGAATAAAGCTCTTTCTTCACGAGCTTGTCCTGCAATTCAAACAGCCTTTGCTGCGCCTTGTCCTTCAGCTTGGCTTCAGGGTAAATGTCCATATACTCCTGGAATGCGGCTATCGAGTTTACTGTCTGCGTCTGGTCCAGTCGGGGCTCGGGCGTACTCATGTACAAGCTTTCACCTATATAAAAAGAGGCCATCTCGGCGTAAATGCCTTTGGGGTAAGTCTGCCTGTATTTCTTGAATGTCATCGCAGCCCCCTCGTAATCCATGTCGTTATACTGCGCCATGGCGAGCATATAAAGACTTTCTTCGGCGTTGTCTGTACCCTTTTGGATGGTCACAAGTTCTTGCAGCAACGTTATGGCCTGCGAATACTTGCCACGGGCGAAGCACTCCTTGGCATATTCATACTTGTAAGCGTAATTCTGAGACTTGTACACTTGGTTGAACTCGTGCGCACACCCTGAAAGCAATATTACGGCAAATATCGGGATTAGAAATTTCTTCTTCATAAAATTCCGCATTTGGCTGCAAAAATACACATTATCTCATAATTGGCAAAGCTTTGCCTTCAATTTTGAGAAAAATTTGCTTTTATACATGCCTTTATTGCCGGTATTCGTGAATATTGCGTAACTTTGCAGACTGTATTGGCGCATCTTGCGGTGCAGGGCCGCATGCCCGGGTTGGTAAAAGACGGCCTTTCGCCTTGCAATATGTGGCCTTTTGGCGTGCAAAAGGCCATCTTTCGCAATGCAAAACACGGTCTTTTGCTACAACGGTTGCAACTTGCTGCATATCAGCCACTTGCATTTCATGCCACAGTCCCGTGCATTCCGATGTGCCGCCAATGCCTTTCAACGTGAATTTCATGCTATGAGTGATTTCAAACTTGTTTCCGGTTACAGTCCTACGGGCGACCAGCCCGAAGCCATCCGCCAGCTTACCGACGGCGTGCTTGCCGGCGACGAGGCGCAGGTTCTGCTCGGAGTGACAGGCTCCGGCAAGACGTTCACCATTGCGAACGTCATTGCCAACGTGAACAAACCTACGCTCATATTGAGCCACAACAAGACGCTGGCCGCCCAGCTGTACAGCGAGATGAAGTCGTTTTTCCCCGACAACGCCGTGGAATACTATGTTTCCTACTATGATTACTACCAGCCCGAAGCGTACCTGCCGCAAACCGATACGTACATCGAGAAGGATTTGGCTATCAACGAGGAGATTGACCGCCTGCGTCTGTCGGCGGTATCGTCGCTGCTTTCCGGCCGGAAGGATGTCGTGGTGGTATCTTCGGTGTCGTGCATCTACGGTATGGGCGGTCCCGTGGAGATGGCAAAGAGCGTCATTTCGCTCAAACGCGGACAGCGACTCGACCGCAACGCTTTCCTGCGCAGCCTCGTCAACGCCCTCTACGTGCGCAACGACATAGAGCTGAAGCGCGGCAACTTCCGCGTCAAGGGCGACACCGTGGACATATTCATGGCTTACAGCGACAACGTGTTGCGCGTGTCGTTCTGGGACGACGAAATCGACTCAATCGAGGAAATGGACCCTGTAAGTTTTCACCGCATGGCATCTTTCGGCGAATATCAGATTTATCCGGCAAACCTCTTCGTTACTTCCAAAGAGCAGACGGAAATCGCCATACGTGAAATCCAAGACGACCTGACGAAACAGATAGACTACTTTAACGAGATTGGAGATACAATCAAGGCGCAACGGATAAAGGAACGTGTAGAGTATGACATGGAGATGATCAAGGAACTCGGCCATTGCTCCGGGATAGAAAACTATTCACGCTATTTCGACGGGCGTCAGCCGGGGCAGAAACCTTACTGTCTGCTCGACTTCTTCCCCAAAGATTACCTGCTCGTCATAGACGAGAGCCATGTCAGCGTGCCGCAAATCAGCGCCATGTACGGCGGCGACCGTGCGAGGAAAACCAACCTCGTTGAATACGGCTTCCGCCTTCCTGCGGCGTTCGACAACCGCCCACTGACGTTCGACGAGTTCCACTCGATGATACATCAGGTGATATACGTCTCGGCGACCCCGGCCGACTATGAACTTGCAGAGGCCGGCGGAATAGTCGTCGAGCAGGTAATCCGCCCGACAGGGCTGCTCGACCCCGAAATAGAAGTGCGCCCGAGCGAGAACCAGGTGGACGACCTCATGGAGGAAATACTGCAGCGCAACGGGCGCGGAGAGCGCACCCTCGTCACCACTCTGACAAAGCGCATGGCCGAAGAGCTGACCGAATACCTGCTGAACCACGGCATCCGGGCCAACTATATACACAGCGACGTTGCCACGCTCGACCGTGTGAAGATAATGAACGACCTGCGCGAAGGCGTGTTCGACGTGCTCGTAGGGGTCAACCTGTTGCGCGAGGGTTTGGATTTGCCCGAAGTCTCGCTCGTGGCGATACTCGATGCCGACAAGGAGGGCTTCCTCCGCTCGCACCGCTCGCTGACGCAGACCGCCGGACGTGCCGCCCGAAACGTCAACGGCAAGGTGATAATGTACGCCGACAAGATAACGGCCAGCATGCAGCTTACCATCGACGAAACCCTGCGCCGACGCGAAAAACAGCTGCATTATAACGAGCTTCACCACATAGTTCCGCGCCAGATAACCAAGGACATCAAGCGGAACGCACTCGGAACAGCCCCCGTAGAGGAAACCGCCCCAAAGACTTCGCCCAAGTACAAGCCGTATATCGAGGAAGAGCACGTGGCCTTCGCCGCCGACCCCATTGTGCAGACAATGAACCGCGAGCAGCTTGAAAAGAGCATAGCCAACACCACCCGTCTTATGAAAAAAGCCGCAAAGGAGCTTGACTTCATACAGGCCGCACAGTTCCGCGACGAGCTTTTACGGCTGCAGGCAATGCTGGAAGAAAAGAAATCATAAAGAAACCACAACAGCCTTTATGCTTTCTTTATGATTTTCCTTGACATTTCCATACCGCGTTATTCTGCATCGGAAATACTTTTGGCGGAAATAACGCCGGGAAAAGTGTGCAAGCGCAAATGCCATTGTGCCAGAACTTTATGGCGGAACGGAGCTGAATGTGCAGCCGCAAGACAGCAAAACGTAGTGTAAAAACCGTCAAAACATGTTTTTTAACGGTCTTTTCGATGCTTAATGACGGCTTTTACAACATCAAAAGGGCACGTTTGAGTTTGCGAAAGGCCACGTTTGACAAGGCAAGAGGTGGCAAACGACACCCGAAAAGGCCATTTACTGCTTGCCGGAGGGCCGTAAACGGCCTTGCCGTTTCCTGTTCCAACGATTTCCACCGGCATTCTTCATCTGACGTTTTGGCAAGCATTCACGCCATGTTGCTTGCTTTTTGCCATATTGAAACAGTACACACAGCGGCGTTCCGCCAATGTCAGGCATTTCACCTTTGATGTTAAATAATGCTTTTTGTTATGGCTGTCGGTTTAAAATTCGTAACTTTGCAAAAATATTTGCGTTTTAGATGAGACTGTTTTTTATTCTTGCCGTATTCCTTATGCCGTTTGCCGCCACCGCGCAAGGCGTTTGGGAAAAGCCTGATGCCGGCAACAAGGCCGGCGGACAGGGAAAAGAGCAAAAAGAGGAGAAGCCTAACCCCGACGCCAAATATCTTGAAGGCGCCGTCACTGAAGTTGACGGCAAAGTGGTTTGGACGATGGACGTGGATGTGCCCGGCAAGACCGCCGACCAAATATACGCAGCCATGCTGCAATGCTTCACCGACCTCACCAAGACCGAGAACCAGATAGAAGGCAGCAATGTAGCCCTTGTCAACAAGGAAGAGCACATCGTCGTAGCCAACATAAGGGAATGGCTGGTGTTTACCGACAAGTTCTTCGCACTGGACAGGACGAAGTTCTTTTATACACTCATCGCCTACTGTAAGGACAACCACCTGACCGTAACGATGAGCCGGATATCCTACCGTTACGAGGAGGGACGCGCCCCGGGAGGCGGCTATGTGTACAAGGCGGAGGAATGGATAAACGACAAGAACGCGCTCAACAAGAAAAAGACACGCCTTGTGCCGGGGTCGGCCAAGTTCCGCCGCAAGACCGTAGACCGCAAGGACTATCTTTTCAGCGTCATCCGCAAGGCTGCGTTGCAATAAACTTTCATTTAGCATCAACTTAACGAACTATCAATGATTACCAATCAGGACAATACAGCCGGCGACAGCCGCCATATACGCAGGCGCGGCGACGGCGGCGACCGCTATATCGTGCTGCGCAACATACTTAACATAATCTTCATGGTTGGCGCGGTTGTCGGCGTAGTGGTATATTATCAATGCAGCCGTGAGGCCGGTACGGTCATCATCCTCGCCGCGATGGTGTTCAAGATTGTTGAATGCGTATTCCGTTTTATGAAATGAGAGCAAAGGTTTTCTTCGCTTTGACAGTGTTGCTGGCATTGGTTTGCCTGCCGGTTGGCGCGCAGGATTTCAACCAGCTTACTGACGACGGCAACTTTACAAGTTCCAACCAGAACAGCACGTCGCGCCGCGATTCGCTCCAGCATAAAGACAAGGAAATACCTAAAGGCCTGAAGGTGTGGACGGTAGACGAACGATTCGGCGAGCGCATAGCCGCCGAACCTGACACCATGCCCCACATGTACATGAACTCCATATTCACCGAAGGCCTGCGCGGAGAGTACAACACGCTGGGCAACCTCGGCTCGGCCCGCATCAACCGCATCTTCATCGACCGGGGTGAGCAGGAGCAATTCATATTCACACAGCCTTATGACTACTTCATAACGCCCGTTGACAAGTTCCATTTCACCAACACACTGTCGCCAATCACCAACATATCTTATAACACATGCGGCAACAGGACAAACGGTGAAGACCATTTCAAGGCGCTGTTCGGTGTCAATGCGGGGAAGCGGCTGGGCGTAGGTTTCAAATTCGACTACATTTACGGACGCGGCTATTACCAGAACCAAAGCACGTCACATTTCAACTATTCGCTGTATGGCTCGTATCTCGGCGAACGTTACCAGGCCCACCTCTTGTTTTCAACCAATCACGAGAAGGTAACTGAAAACGGCGGTATAACCGACGACCAGTACATCACCCACCCCGAATCTTTTGAAGACAACTTCCGCACCGACGAAATACCTACGGTGTTGCAGGAGAACTGGAACCGCAATGACAACCAGCACATATTCCTTTCTCACAGGTACAGTTTCGGCTTCAGGCGAAAGGTAAAGATGACAGAAGACGAAATCAAGGCAAAGAAGTTCGCCATGGAATCGCAAAAGGAGAATGCCGCAAAAAAGGCCAAAGAGGAAGCCAGAAAGAAGGCTGAAGAGGAAGGCAGGGAATTTGACGAAAACGAATTTGACGAGCAAAAAACGTTCGCCGGACGACCTGACGATGCTGTTATAGCCGGCAACGAGCCGGCAGATACCGTGAAAACGTCAAACGACCGTATAACCGTAGACAAGGCTACTGCCGACAGCCTGCTTGCTGCCTCGGCACGCCAAGACAGCATCGCACGGGAAGACACCATGTGGATGAAAGACGAGTACGTGCCGGTAACAAGCTTCATACATACGTTGAAGTTCGACAATTACAAACGCATATATCAGGCATACGACACTCCGGAAGGCTATTACGCCAACACATTCCCAGTCAACGAAAAGTTCACCGGCGACTCCATATATGACCGCACAACGCACTACTCGCTGAAAAACACTTTCGGCATAGCGCTGCTCGAAGGTTTTAACAAGTGGGCAAAGGCCGGACTGAGAGCTTTCGTCACATCGGATTTGAGACATTTCACACTTCCTGACTCCGTCGGAAGACGCACTTCATACAACGAGCACAACCTCAGCGTAGGCGGACAGCTGTTAAAGTCGCAGGGGAAAACCCTGCATTACGACGTAACAGCGGAGGCATGGCTGCTCGGCGAGGATGCCGGCCAGCTGAAGATTGACGGCAGGGCCGACCTTAACTTCCGCCTGTTCAAAGACACGGTAACGCTTGCCGCCAATGCTTATTTCCACAGGCTCAACCCAACTTTCTATTACCGCCATTACCATTCAAAGCACTACTGGTGGGACAACAACAACCTCGACCAGGAAATGCGCACGCATATAGAAGGCTCATTCTCCCTGAAACGAACACGTACAAGGCTACGTGTGGCTTATGACAACCTGCAAAGCTATACATACTTTGCACAGAGTTACAACATAACGGAAGATTTCGGACGCAGCGGCAACAACGTATATGTGCGGCAAAGCGGCAAGAACATCAGCCTGCTCACATTGCAGCTGGCGCAGGATTTCCGTCTCGGTCCGCTCTATTGGGAAAATGTAGTGACTTACCAGAAGTCAAGCGACGAGAATGTTTTGCCCGTACCGATGCTCAATGTCTACACAAACCTCTACCTGCACTTCAAGGTCGCCAAGGTACTTACAATCGACTTCGGAGCCGACGCGCGCTTTTTCACAAAATACAACGCACCCGACTATAGCCCTGCACTCGGTCAATTCACCGTTCAGGACAATGGAGCGGCAAATGTGGAAACAGGCAATTACCCGATAATAAACGCCTATGCAAACATGCACTTGAAGCATACACGCTTCTTCGTAATGATGAGCCATGTCAACGCAAGCAGCGGAAACAGTTTCCTTGTGCCACATTATCCGATAAACGGAAGGATTTTCCGCTTTGGAGTGTCATGGAACTTCTTTAACTGATAATTGTTGTTTTATTAGCTTATTACAATTGTTTTTTGTAATTTTGCTGCCGTTTTCAATAATAAAAAGACAATAACCATGCCCCAAATATCTGTCCGCGGACTGGAAATGCCGGAGTCGCCGATACGCAAACTTGCACCTTTGGCAGCATCGGCTAAAAAGCGCGGAATAAAGGTTTACCACCTTAACATAGGCCAACCTGACCTGCCAACTCCGCAAGTCGCACTCGACGCCATACGCAACATAGACCGTACAATCCTTGAATACTCCCCTTCTCAGGGATATCTGAGTTACAGGGAAAAGCTTGTATCGTACTACAAGAAATACAACATCAACGTAAACGCCGACGACATAATCATCACCTGCGGCGGCAGCGAGGCGGTATTGTTTGCCTTCATGTCGTGCCTGAACCCGGGAGACGAAATAATTGTACCCGAACCGGCATATGCCAACTACATGGCTTTTGCCATATCCGCAGGTGCGAAGATACGGACAATAACCACAACCATAGAAGAAGGCTTTTCGTTGCCTAAGGTGGAAAAGTTTGAAGAACTTATCAACGAACGCACACGCGCGATACTTATATGTAATCCGAACAACCCCACCGGCTACCTCTACACGCGCCGCGAAATGCACCAGATACGCGACCTCGTGAAGAAATACGACCTTTACCTGTTCTCCGACGAAGTTTACCGCGAATATATATACACCGGTTCGCCTTATATAAGCGCATGTCACCTTGAAGGAATAGAACAGAACGTGGTGCTGATAGATTCTGTCAGCAAGCGTTACAGTGAATGCGGAATACGCATAGGCGCACTGATTACAAAGAATGCGGAAGTAAGACGCGCTGTAATGAAATTCTGCCAGGCGCGCCTATCCCCTCCCCTTATCGGACAGATTGCCGCCGAGGCTTCACTCGATGCGCCCGAAGAGTATTACAGAAACGTATACGACGAATATGTTGAACGGCGTAAATGCCTGATTGACGGGCTGAACCGCATTCCAGGAGTGTATTCGCCAATACCGATGGGGGCATTCTATACTGTAGCAAAACTTCCCGTTGACGACAGTGAGAAGTTTTGCCGCTGGTGCCTTGAAGAGTTTAATTATGAAGGAGAGACCGTGATGATGGCTCCTGCTTCAGGCTTCTACACCACGCCTGGAGCAGGCCGCGACCAAGTGAGGATTGCGTACGTATTGAAAAAAGAAGACCTTGTACGGTCGTTAGTCGTACTGCGCAAGGCTCTTGAGGCTTATCCTGGGAGGGTGGACAAGGAATGAATTTACCGTTATTCATAGCGAAACGCATCTATTCCGCAAACGATGCAAGACAGAAAGTAAGCCGTCCGGCCATGCGGATAGCAACCGTCGGTGTTGCCATCGGACTTGCCGTAATGCTTGTTTCTGTCAGTGTTGTCTTCGGATTCAAGCATACCATACGTGACAAGGTGGTAGGATTTGGCAGCCACATTACCGTTGCCAACTTCATGTCCCTGCATGGACGGGACACACGCCCCATATGTATCGACGACAGCATGATGGCAGTATTGCGCTCGATTGACGGTGTAAAGCACGTGCAAAGGTATGCTTTCAAACAGGGAATATTGAAGACCGACAGCGATTTCCTTGGCGTTGCATTCAAAGGCATAGCCGCCGAGTATGACACAACGTTCATACACAACAACATGGCAGACGGCTCGATACCGGCGTTCAGCGACTCAGCCGGACATAACAAGATACTTGTATCTAAAATAATGGCTGACAGGCTAAGGCTGAAAACTGGCGACAAGGTGTTCGCCTACTTTATAGACAACAACGGTGTACGCGCCCGCCGCTTCACGATTTCAGGCGTTTACCAGACAAACCTTTCAAAGTTTGACGAGACAATATGCTTCACCGACCTTTATACGACTGTACGCCTTAACGGATGGGAAGCAGGCCAGGTTGGTGGAGCAGAGCTTACCGTAAACGATTTTGACGGCATCGACGCTGTTGAAGAGATATTGGTGAAAAAGGTGAACCGCACCGTTGACCGTTACGGAGAAACTTATTCTTCGGAAACCGTACAAGACTCAAACCCTCAAATATTCACTTGGCTTGACTTGCTTGACCTTAACGTATGGATTATCCTTGCACTGATGCTATGTGTGGCAGGCTTTACCATGATTTCAGGATTGCTCATAATAATCCTCGAACGCACAGCCATGATAGGCGTGCTTAAGGCTCTTGGCGCACGCAACGGCACTGTGCGCAAGACGTTCCTATGGTTTGCCGTGTTCATAATCGGCAAAGGCATGCTCATTGGCAACATCGTCGGGCTCGGCCTGATAATACTCCAGAAACTTACAGGAATAGTGAAGCTTGATGCGGCAACGTATTATGTTGACACCGTGCCGGTAGAGTTCAACGTTCCTGCAATACTTCTGCTCAATGCGGCAACGCTTTTGGTATGCGTGTTCGTACTGATAGCACCGAGCTTCCTTGCATCGAAAGTGCATCCGGCAAAGTCGATGAGATATGAATAAAGGCAAGTGAAGATATAAAAGCGATAAGCGATAAACCCACATGTCGGCAGTTTAACGGACATGTGGGTTTATCGCTTTTCACACTTTTACTTATCCGCGTTTAATACCCTACCGGCATATAAACCAGCGGCACGATGCTTTCTTTTATCCCGAGGAACTTCTGCATATCGCCGGGCTGTTCACCGGCGTAACAGCAAACGGTAGCCAACCCGTTTGCCGCACAATACAGATATACATTCTGCATCACGGCCCCGACGTTCAATCCGCTGATTGCCGTGTTGCCTTGTGTCAGGCCGGTATCGGAAGCTATTACGAGTACAACCGGTGCGGTGGCAATGAACTTGTTTCGGCCAGCCGCAGCTTTGCGCAAGTCCCCGTTGCCTATTTTCACCAATTTGTTAGTTTCCGCATCATACCGGAACGTTCCGTCGGCCTTGCCTACATATATTGTCACGTCCTGGCGGTTCATCGCCGACGGTGCCGTGCGCTTTCCGTCATTGCGGTTGACGCCGTCGGCAGCCCACAGGAGGTCGGCCAACGTCTGGTCAGACAGTACTTTGTCTGTAAACGTGCGTGTTGAGCGGCGGTCTTGCAAGGCTTTTGTCAAACTGCCAACCACACTGCTTTGCGTCGGCTCGGGCAACGCCGTTTCCTGTGCGCAGGCTGTTCCGCAAAATGCGGTAAGCCCGATTGTAGCGGCAAACGCCGCTGTAATGAATTTGTTTCTTTTCATGCAATTGTCGGTTAAAGTGTCAGTATCTCCTGCAAATATATTGCAAATGATTCAGAAAACACAATCCGTCAATCTTTTTTTCGTTTTGTTATACTTTATCAGCCATTGCCCTGTGCCATTGCGGCAGTTGCCGGAACAACGGCGTGAAAGCAGCCGTTACTTCAGCAAAAGCCCCCAGTCGCCGGAATAATAGGCTGCGTCCAGCTTCTTCAACATAGCTTCGTCTCCTTTCATACGCAGCATGTGCGCCATGTCACGGTACAGGTAGAACTGCAGCCAATATCCGTTATTATACCTCTGCCGTATCGACGCGGCCTGCATCAGCTTTGCGTACCACATTGTTTCAACGCCGTACAGCCGTGCCACCTTTACCGCATCGGCGGCGTTGCGCCACATTCCGTCTGCCATATCGGCGGCAAGCCGGGTATAATCCTCATACGTGAAGCCGGAAATGTCGATAAGTCCGCACTTGTCATCTATGCCGAGCGCGAGAAGGTCGACTGCCGTCTCGAACTGCTTGTCGCCGTCAAGGTCGTATTCAATGCAGTCGAAAAAGCCGTTGCCGTCTTTGTCCGCGTACTTCACGGTGGCGTATTTTGACGGCTGGCGGTCCATTCCAAGCCACATGCGGTCCCAGCCCTGATAATACGTGGAGTTCTGGTCTATCCTCCAGCAGCCCCACTCCGCTCCGAACAGATGCAGCCTGCCGTCGAACTTCGATATGTAAAGCCGTCCGTGCCAGGAGTTGTCCATGTCCCATTCGCCGCGGTCGCCTGCTGCGTCCGACTGCTTGTTGTTGTCTATTCCGCCTGCGTTCCAACCTATCTTGAACGGGTCGCGCGGGTCGTAGAACTCAACGCGCTCCCAGCGTCCGCAGTCGTCGTCCTCGTCGTAGACGAAATTCACGCGCGTCCATTTGCCTCTCTTGAAAATCATGTCGGCTGCGCTGTCATGGTCAGGATACAGAAATTCCTTCAGCTGCCGGTAGCGGGGGTCCATGAAGAACTTGTCGGCCTCAGGCATTCCGCGCAGGTTTTCAACCTTATGCACCTGGTCGGCATAACTGAAGCCCTCGCCTTGGAAACCTATTGTAAAGTCATAGTCAAACTCGTTGCCAGGTCCGTTGTCATTGTCCAAGTCAACTGCCATCGACACCCAGTCGACCCGTCCTTCAAGCTGGCGGTTCACATAGCTGTTCGAGGGCTTGCTTCGGTCTTTTATCTTAGGCGAGTCCACGAAGCGTATGGCCATCTCGGTCAGTCCGTCGCCGTCATTGTCATAGAAGAGGAAAGGGTTTTCCCAGTTCAGGCGCAAGTCCTGTATGTCATACGTTGAGGTGTGTATCTTCATGAACAGCGTATGTCCGCTGTAATCTTCATAGAAGTCGCATACTCCGTTCCTGTCCCAGCAGCGCAGGCTAAAGTCGTTCCAGTTTATGTAATTGAATATGTTGTCCTTGTCAAGGTCGCGCATTATCATGTAGTGGCCGTTAGGCCACACCTCGCCCGTGTTCTCCTTCGGGTATTCGATTACAAACTGCATGTCGGCCTTGCCGTCGCTGTCCGTGTCGACCCAGTCTATTATAAGGTCGCCCTGCCCTCCGTAGAAGCCGTCCTTGTTGCGGTCAATCAGCAGGCAGTCGTTCACCATGTCGCATTCCAAATCACCTTTCTCCATGTTCCCGTCGTCGTCGAGCCACAATACCGGGGTGTCGTTTATCGTGACCGACTGTATCGCGTCGGGCTTGCCGTCGCCGTTCAGGTCGATGTACCCGACATTGTATCCTACCGGAGGCAATGGCAGCCTGAACGGCTCTATTTGCAGCTTGGAGTTCCAGTAGCCGTCAGTCTGTTGTGCAAAAGATGCTGCGCCGAATGAAAGGACGCATGCCGCTATGGCTGATATGTATCTTGATTTTTCCATGTCTGTGTGCTTATTTACCGTTATTGCTTGATATTGTCCACTTGGCTGTTACCTTCATGTCTTTCTGTCCGTGCCAGCGCACTATCACGGGGTAGCACGTCCGTGCCCCGGTGCCGTCCTCTGCGAGCTTCAATGCCGGTATGCCCGGCGCCTCTCCTGCAAGCAGCTCCGCGCCGTCGGGATTGTCGAATGTCAATGAAATACGTGCCGACTTTGTGTCTATTGCCAGTTCTTTCCCTATACCGGCATACTTCTTCACATTATTTATATGTGCGTGGACCTTCGATTCGCCGAGCACAACCGCTTCGCCCTGCCCTGCCTCGAACTGCGGGCGTTCGTTGAACAGCAGCACATATTCATACACATGCGCCGAGTCAGACGTGCATTCAAACGTATCATACAGTGTGTTTCCGTGCAGTGCGAGGCGGCGGCGCATGTCAACGCCTGTGTACGCATCGGTGCATTCGGCCTCCGCCGTGCCGCCGTCAGGCGTCGCCTCGAAGCTGACGAGCCGCCCCAACGCCTTCGCGTGCTGGTTCTTGTAGTCAACGGTCACCATGTTATGAGGCAGCGAGTTCCTATACCAGTCGAGATACAGCTTCAGGCCGTATGCGCAGGTGCCGAAGTCTGACACCAGTTCTTTCTTTCCGTCATGCACGGTGATTGACAGCTTGTCGGGATGGCCGTGGCCTATGCCCTGTCCGCCGAACTTCAATACCGACGTAATGCTTCCGCTGCGCAGGCAGAGGAAGCCTGACTCCGGATAGCACCAGCTTGGCTGCAACATCGGGCCGCGCGCCTGAACGATGTCCTCGCAGGTAAGTAACGCCTCGCAGGCGGTACGCTCCACTTGGGCGTAAGCATGCTCCAGCACCTGCTTCACCACGCCGTCGTGCATCCGCGCGTAGGCCAGTTCGTGTATGGGCAGCTCGCTCACGATGCTCGCCCCGTACCAGCCGTCGCTGTGGGCAGGAAAGCTAAGGTCGGGATAAACGCCCTTTACCGGCGCGGAAAACATGCGGCGCATGTCGTCGTCGTAAAGGTTTACGCCACGGCAACGCAGCACGTCGGCCGTGCGTATCAGCGCCTGCAAAGGGAAATAATGATAATTCGGCGACGCCTCGTTTATCCATCCGTCCGGGTTCAGGTGCTTTTTCATCAGCGCATGGTAGCCGCGTTCAGGGTCGTTAAGCACCTTGTCTATGATTGAGTCGTCCTCCAACGCCACTCCAAGCGCCGCCAGCCCGCTGTTGTGCCACATCTGCCAGTTGGCGCCGGCAGGCCTGTGCAGCAGCAGCACGGCGCACGGTCTTAGCAGCCCGTCCTCTATGCGCCTTACTTCATCAGGCTTCAGCGTGTTCTTTACCACGGTGTACGCCGGTGCCACGTAAGTTATCCACGTTGCCTCGTCAAGGCTTTGCGCAAACGCCTTGCCGCTATGCTGGTCTGTAAGCTGGCGTGCCGCGTTGTGCTCCTTGTACGCCGGGTACTTCGAGGCGTAGTCTAACAGCATGTCGCGGATGTATTCCGCATACTTTGCCTTGCCCGTAGCCATGTATGCGAACGCACAGGCGTGCATGTACTCGTAGTTCTTGCGGTGTACCATGTATATCCACGCCCAGTCATAGCGGTCAACGCCGGTGTACACGGTCTTGCATGCCGAGCACAGGTGGGCGTGCGGCTTGTCCCAGTCGAACGTAAGCCGCTGTCCGTCCTTGTCGCAGAAATAATGGTGGATGTGGCCTCCCTCTAATGTCGGCACCGCCAGGTCGTGCGAACGGCGCTCGTCTATGCCGATAATTATGCGTTCGAGGATTTTTCCGCCCCACTTGCTTCCGGCCGACTTGCGTATGGCCGCCACGTCTTCGGGCGAGTAGCAATAATAACCTTTCTCTGATGCGCTTGCAGTAAATAATGCAGGCAGCAAAACAAAAACAGAAAACAGAAGCCTTAAATTTAAGTGTTTCATGATGTATTAGGTGATAGTGTTTGATTTCAGGCGCAAAAGTAACGCCGCCACGGTTAATATCCGGTTAAAATATGTATTAACGCCGCATTTTATGCGTAAAAATGACTGAACATCTTGCATTGCAGGCGTTTCGGCTTGTGACATTTTAATGCAAAATATCGGAAACACATCTCATTGTGTCACTTCAACTTTGTACACATTTTCATGCAAACCAGCTCGATTTAGTTAAAATCATTAAGTTAAATTGTAAAGAAATAATTACAAGAAAATCGGGAGCATATCTTTCGACAATCGAAAGATATGCTTTTGATTATCGAAAGATATGCTTTTGAATGTTGAAAGCTTATCTTTCGATGTTGAAAAACTTAACTTTTGTGTTAAAAAAGCTGCTTTTTATTCACATCTGCAAACATAATTTAAGCACAAATCGTCTGTTTTTCACATAACTCATTGTAAGCCAAATATTTACGATTGCACACGCTACACTGCGATATTTACGCACAGAATTATTTTGTTTTGAAATACCGCGTTCTCAGAGCGTCAACGTTTTACAAAAAGAAAGCAAACCTTCGGGTTTGCTTTCACAGTGCCTGCATGCCTGTACAGCTGCCTGCAAAACAATGCGGAGTATGTTGTTTATTTGTTTTTCTCAAAGTACTCACGGCAGATGTCGAGAAAGAGCATCGGGCTGTAGGCTATTGTTTCCCAAAGGCGGCGGCCTCCCTTCAGCACGCGGCGGTCAACGTAGTCAACAAGTCCGGGGTGTGTCTTCTTGTAACGTATGCGCATGGCGTTCAGGCTGACAACGTTGCCGGTCATAAACGGAACAACTACGCTGTCGCCCTCGAGGCATACGCCGTATATCGTCGAAATGCTCGCCGTGCCGAGCTGCATGGCCTGACGGTCAACGCCGTTCCACCAATACATCTTGCCGACATCGTTGCTTCCCTCAACGTAGACGAACTGGCGGCTTACGCGCCTTGGACGCAGCGTTGACGGGTTGGCAACGAGATGCGACTCAAGGTGGTCGTAACGTCCGTCGGCCGATGTCTTGCTGACAAAGTCGACGGCCTTCACCGTCTCCGCGTCATACTTTGCGGCATCCTTGCCGTCGGGCTTGGGCGACATGGTAAACGACGTGTTCATCTTCTTGAACAGCTTTCCCTGTGTCCAATATGTCTGCACGTAGCCTTCTACAACGCTGCCGTCGTTAAGCGTCACGCGCACATGGTCGCGCTCCGCGTCGGCATCCTGCTGCGCGTTGATGCACAGTGCGCATGCCGAGAGGAGGATTGACAATAGTAACCTCATGGTGGAAAAAGTTTTAATGGTTTATCAGAAAACCTGCGGAAACCAGCAGGCCGTAAATAAGCATGTTGCGCGCCGTGACACCGAGAACGGCGTTAAGGGCCTTGCCGCGGCTGATTTTCACCATGCGGCGGTATGCCGAAAAGTGCAGCGCGAGGTACGCCACGGGCAGAACGGCCGGAAGGACATGGCCGGAAACGGCAAACGCCACGCCGAGAAGCACGGCTACGACACCTGAAAACAGATAGGCCAGCTGTCCGCCACGCATACCGAGCCTGACGACAAGGGTAAGCTTGCCTGCACGGCGGTCGCCCTCTATGTCGCGGTAATTGTTGACCAAAAGCAGAGTATCGATGACAAAGCCGCATGCAAGCGACGCGACAAACGCCTCGAAGGTTACTGTCCCCGTCTGGATGTAATATACCACGCACACAGGCACAACGCCGAAGAACACGAGCACGAGCACGTCGCCGAGGCCGAGGTATGACAGCCACGTGGTGTAAAGGAAGCAGAACACCACACACACCGCGCCGACTAAAATCATCTCCAAGCCGCCGTATATCACAAGCGGCAGCCCTACGGCGCACGCAATGGCCGTGGTGGCGGCGATGGCACGCACCATCTGCCGCGGCGACACCCATCCTTGGGCGCATGCACGGCGCGGCCCGAGGCGCGATGAGTCGTCGTTTCCGCGGATGAAGTCGAAGTAATCGTTGACAAAGTTGGCGTCTATCTGCATAATGAGCGCGAACAGCATGCACAGCACGGCAGGCATGATGTTGAACGCCGTGCCGACATCGGCGAACGCAAGGGAAAGGCCTATCATAACCGGCACGGCTGCCCCTGAAAGCGTCTTGGGACGTGCCGCCAGCAGCCACGCCTTGAACGAACCCGGTAAAACATTTGCTTCCATAGAATGTAAAGTTATAAAGTACGTATTCCGCGCAGCGGCTCCACAATGCCGCAAACATGGCAGTAACGGCAAAATACAGCCCTTACGGCTTGCAAAAGTAAACATTTAATCGTATATTTGCAAGAAATTAACAACACACGTAATAATATGGCAGACAACAACATCAACCTTGACCTGATGGCGTTTGTCGAAACCGAAATACTGCCCCGGTACGCACACTTCGACAAAGCCCACGGCCTGCAGCACGTCACCAACGTAGTGAACAAGTCGGTAAAGCTGGCCAAGGCCATCGGCGCCGACGTGAACATGGCTTACGCCATAGCGGCGTACCATGACCTCGGACTTGAAGGACCGCGCGCAATACACCACCTGACAAGCGGCAAGATAGTAGCCGCCGACGCACGGTTGAAAAAGTGGTTCTTGCCGGAACAAATCAAGGTGATGAAGGAAGCCGTAGAGGACCACCGCGCTTCGGCGTCGCATGCTCCGCGCAGCGTGTACGGCAAGATAGTGGCCGAGGCCGACCGCGAACTCGAGCCGGCCACCGTATTCCGCCGCACCATACAGTTCGGACTGTCACGCTACCCAGAAAAGGACCGGGAGGGGCAATGGCAGCGGTTCAACGAACACCTTGACAACAAGTACTCGAGCCACGGGTACATACGGCTTTGGATACCTGGTTCGGAAAACGAGGAGAAGCTGAAAAAAATCAGGGAGCTGCTTACACAACCGTCGGAACTAAGGAAAATGTTTGACAAGATATATGACGAAGAGAATAATTAAATGCTTAGCTGCCATACTGGCGGCATTTGCAGTGCTTCCGTCAGCAGCACAAAGCGACAGCACGGCAAGGCGCGAGGTGATATTGGAGACAACCAAGGGGAACATTAGAATAGCCCTGTACAACGAGACACCACGGCACCGCGACAACTTCATCAGGCTTGTTGATGAAGGATTTTATGACGGACTGCTGTTCCACAGGGTGATATACAACTTCATGATACAGGCCGGCGACAGCGCAAGCCGCAACGCACAGCCCGGGCAGGTTCTCGGCGATTCGCCAGAGAGCTACAAGATACCTGCTGAAATACATTATCCGCAGCTCTTCCACAAGCGCGGAGCAGTGGCGGCAGCACGCGAAGGCGACAGCGTGAACCCGTCGCGCGAATCGTCGGCGTCGCAGTTTTACATCGTCTACGGCCGCCGCTTCAACGACGCGATGCTTGACAACGAGCAACAAAAGCTCGACCGCCAGACCGGAGGCTCAATCAAAATGACACCTGAAATACGTGAAGCCTATAAAAACACAGGCGGCACGCCACATCTTGACGGCCAGTACACCGTGTTTGGCGAAGTAGTGGAAGGGCTCGACACTGTAAAAGAAATAGACTGGGCTGACACCGACAGTAACGCCCGGCCAATAGAGGACATAAGGATAATAAAGGCAAAAGTAGTGAATAATGAATAATGAAAAATGAAGGGTGGAGAATTGATTTCCGACAATGCGCGGACTTCTTCACCCTTCATTATTCACTCTTCACCCTTAAATTCTTAACTCTTCGCTCTTAATTTCTTAATTCTCAACTCTTAATTCTTAACTCTTAATTCTTAATTTCTTAACTCTTAACTCATTCAGGCACTGCGTACTTGTCGCCCGTAGCCCTTACTATCTCACGCGCCGCCTTATCCGTATATCCGGGACGCTCTACCGCCGCGCCAAGACCTGTGGCAGTGCGCTTGAACCGTCCGTTGGCTTCAGGCTTGACGGTCATGTCGTTATATTTCACAATAAGATATATTGCAAGTTCTTTCCAGCGTGCCAGCATCTGCTGCGCCTTGTCATTGCTGTACACATTGAGAAATCTCACAGCCGCAGCCGCGTCAGTCTTATAAAGTTTCTGCGCTTCAGCCTCTATTGCAGCCTGGCTGGCGTCATAGCTTGCTTCAAGCGAGTCTCTCACCTCCTTCAACGAGCCGAACATCATCGAGTAGCGCGGATACACCATGTTGCTGACCCAGTTGCACACCCAGTAAGCGTTTTTGTCACTGAACGTAACGGCATCCGCCCCCGGAGTATTGTAGCATTCTGGCTGCACGGTATTGCCGCAATATACCGGCGTGTAGGCAACCATGTTGCCGTCATCGTTACCGAACCAAAGAATGCCGCCTATCTGCCTTGGCAGCCACGAACGGAGCTGGGCTATGTACGAAAAGCCCGACTGCTGTGTTGACGTAGGCCGCTCGTTAAAGTATTCCTTGCCGTCCACCTTGAATGTCAGAGGCGTAGGACGGTAAGGCATGCCCCACAAACCTTGTCCGGGGTCGTTGTCAAGGGCGAACGGCGTACCCTCATAGTGGTCGCGCATACAGTCACGGATGTCCTGCAAAGTAACTTTTTTATTCGGCACAATCCACAGCGGCATAGGCTCCGCGTCCTTAACCTTACCCTCGGCATAGGGTAGGTAACGCTCCATGTCAGAGAAATGATTAAAGAAGCTCCACACACGCGCCTCGCAAAAGCGCCTGCCGGAAAAGTCGGGATAAGCGTATGTCTCACAAAAACTGAAGTCTTCATCCTTGCCGTTGAACCAGCCCTTTTCACGTGCGAAGCTGATACAATCCTTTGAAAACATCACATTCTTTTTATCTTTCTGGTCGAACTTGCGTATGCGGCTTTGGTTGGCATGCGCACAGATAGCATCATCGGGAATTCGCAATGCTACCCACACGACGCCTTTGCTGCCCGGACCTTTGCCCATCATCTCCATTATCCAAGCCTCTTCCGGGTCACAGATAGAAAAAGTCTCCCCCTCCGAGCAATAACCGTAAGTCTCGGCAAGCGTAGTCATAACCTTTATGGCCTCGCGTGCTGTCTTCGAGCGTTGCAAGGCTATGTATATCAGCGAACCATAGTCAAGCACACCGGTAGTATCAACCATCTCGTGACGACCGCCAAAGGTTGTTTCGCCGATGCTCACCTGATATTCGTTTATGTTCCCTATGACATTATACGTCTCGCCCGCCTCTGGAATCTGGCCGTGATACTCCTTGGTGTCCCAATCGTATATCTGGCGCATCTCCCCTTTGGCATGCTTTCCGGCAGGGAAATGACAAAGGCCGATGAACATCCCATAATCATCAGCGTTGTAAGTGGTGAACACCGAACCGTCAGCACTTGCCCCCTTGCCCACAATAAAATTGGTGCATGCCGTGGCATAAACGCATGCCACAAGCACAATCAGCAATGTAGATAATCTCTTCATTTTTATGGTTTTAATAAATATCAATACTTAAAATCCCCAACAAACACACTGCGGTTGCCGCGCTCGTCAACAGCCACAAGCTTCACTGTATGGTTGCCACCTGTTTTTGCCACCGGTGCGGACGGCAAATCGCACACATATACACCGGCCTTCTCCATATATTCAAACAGAACAAAACGGCCGTCAACATAACCTTTCAACGAACGCAGGCCGCTTTGCCTGTCGTATGCCAAGACACGCAACCTCCTTGCCGATGCGTTGAACGATGTCAATACAGGCGGAATGTCGTCATAGGCTATCTCATAGTCCGCGCCAAGTTCACGCATCCTGCCAGTCACCCAGCCGTCCTTGAACTCTCCACCCATATTACGGTCAACGCCATAATGGCTAACGATATACAACTTACTGGGGTCTGCAACCTTCTTCTTCAACCTCAATGATATTTTCGCCCAGCCCAAAAGAGGATAAGAACGGTCGTAAAACCGCCACTCGTCCGACAACGCATCCGGCTTAGCCTTTACCTTTGGCGACAACTCAACATTGTCAGGAAGCAGCCCCTTGGGAACAAGCAGCATAAGCCCCGGACGCTGAAAGCCGTTTATCCGGTCATGCAAAAGCATATTCATCACGCTCCGCCGGCGTGCCACAGGTATGTCCTGCCGTTTCCCTTTCACAGTAAAGGTATATTGCCGCGAGTTTCCGAAAATGTCAGACACTGTATATGCCAAATGATAGTCGCGTTCTTCATCAAATGTTACGATGCCCCTATCCGCCGTACCGACATTTATAAAAGGAAGTGTGTTGCCCGGGTCGGCAAAAGACTTCATGTACCACACGCGGCTATGGCAGTAATGTTCGTAGTCGCCCCAAGTATTCACCATGCGGTTGCAATGACTGGGTATGCTGTCAACAACGCTTTCAAACACCGTTTTACCGTCAACCGTCAGCGTTGTCTTGCGTATGCCAAGTATGCCGTAACTGCCATCCATGTAATCGTTCGCCCAAATTCCGAAACCCACCTTGCCCCACGCCGTGAACTCACGTGTGAGATTTGTTGACGAAAATCCGTACGACTGATTGCGTTGAGAGCCACAGAATACACCCTCCCCCTCGACAGGATATGCCATAAACGAATGCGCAATGGGTTTTGTTGTATCTGTTACAAAACCCTTTAGGTAATCAAGAGGGTCGATGAAATCCCAAGTTTTCGTAGCATGGAACTCAAGGTGAAGATGCGGAGCCTTGCTCGCTCCCGTGTTTCCGCTAACGGCAATGAATTGGCCTTGCGCCACAGGATAATCTGTAGGCCGCAGCCTTACATCGGCGAAACACGTCTGATTCTGGTATTGCCACTTACGTACAATAGCAGCCAACTGCGGCACAAACTTTTTCAAATGACAATACACCGTAGTTATTCCTCCGGGGTGACGCACGTAAACGGCATTGCCGAAGCCACCCAAGCCTACCGTTATCCTGCTGACATAACCGTCGGCCACAGAAAATATCGGCTTACCTTCCACCTGTCCGGTCCGCACGTCAATACCACCATGAAAATGGTTGGGCCTTGGCTCACCGAAGTTACCGGACAAAGACACCGGATAATTGACAGGCGAGCCAAACGACAAGACCGACGCCAAGAGTAGCGGAAAGATGAATGACATACGCTTTTAAGAAAAAGTTGAAGTGGCTAAAACGGGCATAGCCCATTCCAACCACTTCAACCATATTACGTTCAACATGCCTTGAAACTCATGTCAAGCCCCTTGACCGAATGAGTAAGGGCGCCTACCGAGATATAGTCAACGCCGCACTCTGCGTATTGGCGTATAGTTTCAAATGTTATTCCTCCGCTCGATTCTGTCTCAAACCTGCCGGCTATCATCTCTACTGCAGTCCTTGTGTCGTCTACCGAGAAATTGTCAAACATTATCCGGTCAACTCCCCCACAGTCCATGACTTGCTGTATCTCGATGAAGTTGCGCACCTCTATCTCTATCTTAAGGTCAAGGGAGTTTTCCTTGAGATACTTATGACAGCGGTCTATCGCATTCTTGATGCCACCGGCAAAATCAACATGATTGTCCTTGAGAAGTATCATGTCAAACAATCCTATCCTATGGTTCATGCCGCCACCAATCTTCACAGCCTGCTTTTCAAGAATACGCATACCGGGAGTTGTCTTCCTTGTGTCAAGCACATGAGCCTTTGTACCTTTAATAAGCTCTACGTACCTGTGGGTCATAGTGGCAATTCCGCTCATACGCTGCATTATGTTGAGCATCAGCCGCTCGGTCTGAAGCAGCGAGCGCACCTTGCCCTCAACAACCATGGCTATATCGCCGGCCTTAACCTTCGCCCCGTCTTCAATAAGCACTTCCACTTTAAGAGCAGGGTCAAATTTGGCAAACACCCTCTTAGCAACTTCAACACCAGCCAAAATACCGTCTTCTTTTATCAGCAAGTGCGACTTCCCCACGGCATCCTCCGGGATGCAGCACAGCGTGGTATGGTCGCCATCGCCTATGTCCTCGGCAAAGGCCAAGTCGATAAGCCTGTCTTCCAGTTCATCTACCGTATACATACCAGTAACCTTTTATTTAATAGAATGAATTACAAATAAACGCCCACTCCAATCTTAAATCCAATCTTAGAATAGTCTGAATGGTTCTTGAACGATTGGTCGTAATAAATCGACGGCTCTATAGTAACCGTTTTGTTCAGGAAGAAAGCATAGCCGACCTCTATTCCCGGCATAAAATCATTATAATTGTGGTTGGCATGAACCAACTTGGCGTTAACGCCCAAATAAAGTCCGTTCTGTATAATGTAATATCTGCCACCGATGCCAAGCATAACTTTGTCTGAAACACCGTCAAGCCCGCTATGCTGCCATCCGACCTGCCCCAACAGCATCCAATCGTCGGCAAGCATATAACCGCCCTTGGCATCAAGTCCGATATTAAATTCTTCGGAACCGCTATAGCTTATATCAAGCCCTGACACGGAAGCCCCGACATACCACTTGCCCTTCTCAAACTGGGCATAGCCGACCACAGCGACAAGCATTCCGGCCAGCAACATTGCAAATCTTTTCATGCTTTTTTATTTGAATAATTGATTTGCAAAATTAATCATTAAATTTGAGATTACCAAAAATAACTGTAACTTTGCAGGATATTAAGCCTTTGCGTTGACAAACAGACAAATGAACATCCAATACAGACTATATTTGTTACTTGCGACTGTAGGTTTTGCTTTCTACATGGCCGCAGCACAACATCATAATCATTGGACAATTCCCAAACATGAGGTCAGGGCCGTATGGCTGACTACTCTTGAAGGCCTTGACTGGCCGCTCACAAAAGCACAAAGCCCAAACACGGCAGAAAGGCAGAAACAGGAATTATGCACAATGCTCGACAGGCTCAAAGCTGCCGGGATAAACACAGTTCTCCTGCAAACACGCTTACGCGCAACTGTAATATACCCCTCAACCATAGAACAATGGGACGCCTGCCTGACAGGAACATACGGACGAGCCCCTGGATACGACCCGCTGGCATTCGCCATTGCCGAATGTCACAAGCGCGGAATGGAAATCCAGGCTTGGGTGGTAGCCATTCCAATAGGCAAGTGGAACTCGCCCGGATGCCAGGCGATACGCCGGCTACATCCGGGCTTGGTACGGAAAATAGGCACAAACGGCTATATGGACCCGGCCAACCCTGCAACGGCAAAACACATAGCAGCCGTTTGCAGCGAGATTACACGCCGTTACGACATCGACGGCATCCATCTTGACTACATACGCTACCCCGAAACATGGCCCTCGCCACGGAACGCAAACGACCGGGCCGTGCGGCAACGCAGCATCACAGCCATAGTCGCCGCCGTAAACGACAGTGTGAAAAGAATAAAATCATGGGTAAAGCTAAGTTGCGCGGCAATAGGCAAACACGCCCCTCTGCCAAGACGCGACAGCAAAGGATGGGACGCCCTGTACAAAGGCAACCAGGAAGCGCAAGCGTGGCTGCGCACAGGACTTGTCGACCAGATTTACCCGATGATATATTTCAGCGGTGACGACTTCTATCCTTTCATGGCAGACTGGGGAGAGAGCGCGCCTTACCCCGGGGCGGTGGTTGCAGGCATAGCCGCCTACCGCCTTGCGCGCGGCGAGGGCGACTGGCCGCTTATTGAAGTGGAACGGCAGATGAACGTGGCACGCTCTTTAGGCGTCGGAGTGGCTTTATTCCGCGCACGCTTTCTTCTTGACGACACAAAAGGGCTGTACGGTTTTATGAAAGACTCATTCTCCCCCACCCTGTCACTTATACCGCAAGGAGGACAAACCTCGTCCGGCCGTCCGGAAGCGCCACATAACCTCGCCATAAAGAAAACACAGTACGGCCAAGCAATATTACGATGGGACACGGCTGGCCAAACGACATTCAACATTTACGCATCAAAAAGCTACCCTGTAGATACCGCCGACTCACGGAACTTAATAGCCGTAAACCTCAAAAACAATAGTTTCCCCCTGACTTTGGCCGGACAACAAATGCACTTTGCAGTTACTGCAAACGACAGATACGGGCGTGAAAGCGCCGCCGCGCGTACAGGCGAGCCGGCAAAGCCGAAAAACACAATTCCTTCCAACGGGCTGATATCGCTGCCCAACGACGCGGAAGACACCGGCTTCATCCTGCTGAAAGACATGGCCGGACGCACTGTCGCCATACTGCCTTGCAGGAACGGACACGCCGATGCAAGCCGGATAAGCCCGGGATATTATGCCGTCTACACGATAAACGCCAAAGGCGAGATACGGCGCATCGGCTTCCGCGCAAAAATGAGGGACGGGCAATAACAGGCTTTGCGCAAAGGTATGACGCAACGCAAGCTCCATAAGGAGAGCAAAGCAGACTGTCACAAATTCAAGAAATATTCTTACACTCTGATTTTCGTCAATGCTCCACAACAGCCTTGCTCATAAAAACTTGCCAGTAGTACAAAAACAAGGCTGTTTTTTGTGTGCAAAGACAAACGGCACCATATCAACAAGATACGCAAGATATGGCAGAAATGTGCAATAAAAGCTATAGCCTTCCGTTAGGAAACACGGCTAAAGCAACATGCTTCAACGGTCAAAAGGCATCGGAAACTCCGTCGAAAGAACTGCGAACAAGCGTCTTTTACAACACAAAAGACAACCTTTTACACTATGACTAACGGCATTTTAGGATGTGACACACGTCTTTTGGCTTGTTTTTCGCCATTTTCCAAGTTGAAAAACAACATTCTTCAGGATTGCGACTTCTGTTTTATAGGGAACGAAGTGAGTTTCCCATCTGGCATTTTGACATAATTTCGCCTAATAACATTACAATAAGTGCCAACGGTTTGCAATGAAATCCAGTCACACAAAACCGTTGGCACTCAGAAGTCAAGCCGCATCAATCACCTTTCAAGAAAAATGGTTGATGCAGATACCGAGCTTATACCATTCGTAAAGGCGGTGAACGCCCTCGTCAATTTCAATCTTATGATGCCATCCCAAGGCGTGAAGCTTGGAAACATCTGTCAGCTTGCGCGGTGTACCGTCAGGCTTCGACGCATCCCAGCGAAGCTCACCCTTGAATCCTACTTCATTGATTACGATTTCCGCAAGTCCGCGTATGCTGATTTCCTTGCCCGTTCCCACGTTTATATGGCAGTTCCTTATCTCCTTGTCTCCAGGATTATAAGTATCCTTAAAATCGACATTCAACAGGACATGCACGCTGGCGTCAGCCATCTCTTCACTCCAAAGGAACTCCCGCATCGGGCTACCCGTTCCCCATAACGTGACCGCCTGTGGTGTAATTCCATATTTTGCCAACTTTGACAAAATCTCATCCTCGCTGCTGTTTCCGTCAACACCCTCGACAGGGCGCAGGCTTATGTCCTTACGCAAGTCGTCCCACATCCCTTCATTCAGGCACTTTGCCAGATACACCTTGCGTATCATGGCAGGCAGCACATGGCTGTTTTCCAAATGGAAATTGTCGTTAGGGCCATAAAGGTTGGTCGGCATAACGGCTACATAATTGCAGCCATACTGTATGCTGAAGCTTTCACACATCTTCAAACCGGCAATCTTGGCGATTGCATACGGCTCATTGGTATACTCAAGTTCGGAAGTAAGCAAGGCTTCTTCCTTCATCGGCTGCGGAGCCATACGCGGATAAATGCAAGTACTGCCCAGGAAAAGCAGTTTTTTCACATCATGGCGAAAACTCTCACCTATGACATTCTGCTGTATTTGCAGGTTTTGATAAATGAAATCAGCCCTGTAATTGAGGTTTGCCATAATGCCGCCTACATGGGCAGCGGCAAGTACTACGGCATCAGGGCGTTCCCGGTCAAAGAAGTCCTTTACCGCAACAGGGTCAAGCAAGTCAAGTTCGCTATGGCTGCGGCCAACCAGATTTTCGTATCCGCGTGACTTAAGATTATTCCATATTGCCGAACCAACTAAACCATGATGGCCGGCAACAAAAATTTTCGCACTTTTGTCCAACATGATTATTCCGCCATTTGAGCCTTGATATAAAGTTTCCTTACAAACGCCATGTCATGCCGGACCATAATTCTTACCAATTCTTCAAACGAGGTTTTGGTAGGATTCCAGCCCAATACCTTTTTCGCCTTTGCCGGATTGCCGAGCAGCTGGTCTACTTCGCAAGGACGGAAATATTTTGGGTCCACCTCTACGAGAACCTTGCCCGTGGCGACATCAATGCCTTTCTCATTGACACCTTCACCTTCCCAACGCAATTCAACTCCGGCCTCCCTGAACGCCAATGTACAAAATTCGCGGACGGTGTGCATCTCGCCGGTTGCAATGACAAAATCTTCAGGCTCAGGCTGTTGCAATATCATCCACATGCACTCCACATAGTCCTTGGCATACCCCCAGTCGCGGCGCGCATCAAGATTGCCGAGATAAAGCTTGTCTTGGTATCCCTGAACAATGCGGCATGCGGCAAGGGTTATCTTTCGTGTCACAAAATTCTCGCCGCGGCGCTCACTCTCATGGTTGAACAATATTCCATTGCAACAATACATTCCATAGCTTTCACGATAGTTTTTCATTATCCAAAAGCCATAAAGCTTGGCAACCGAATAAGGCGACCTTGGATAGAACGGGGTTGTCTCGCTTTGCGGAACCTCCTGCACCTTGCCATAAAGTTCCGACGTTGAAGCCTGATAAATGCGGCAGGTCTTTTCCAAACCGCAGATACGCACTGCCTCCAACAAACGCAATACGCCAACGGCATCGGTATCCGCCGTATATTCAGGAACATCAAAAGACACCTTGACATGGCTCTGCGCGGCCAAGTTGTAAATTTCGGTAGGTTTGGTCTCCCCGATAATACGGATTAAAGAGGAAGAATCGGTCATGTCGGCCCAATGAAGATTGACAAGACGTGACTTCTTCATGTCACGCACCCACTCATCCAAATACAAGTGTTCAATCCTGCCTGTATTGAACGACGATGAACGCCGTAACAATCCATGTACCTCATAACCTTTTTCAATCAAGAGTTCCGCCAAATACGAACCGTCTTGACCGGTAATACCTGTAATTAATGCAACATTTTTTTTCATTTTATTTTCTATTAAGTCTTATTGTGTTTTTGTCATTTACTTTGCTCTGAAAATTTTGATATCCGCTGTTCCTCCGTCAACTTGCAGATTAGCAGCCTATCGTCCATTTCTGCAATTATGAAACCGTCAAGCCCTTGGATTACGACACGCTTCTTCCCACAAACATTGACAATGCAGTTATAAGTATCAAACAAAGATACGTTGTCACCTATGACCCCATTGCCGTAAAGGTCGTGCTTAGTCTGGGCCAGCAACGAGCCCCATGTACCCAAATCACTCCATCCGAAATCTGCCGGGCACACAAATATCTCCTCAGCCTTCTCCATTATTGCATAGTCAACAGATATTGACTCACACTCCGGAAACCTGCGGTTTATCTCGTTCTGCTCATCAGGCGTACCGTAGACAGGCAACAAGCTTTCGAATATACGGCTTATCGTCGGTTGATAAACCCTGAAGGCGTTTACTATGGTATTGACATTCCAAATGAAAATGCCGGCATTCCAAAAATAGCTCTTGTTTTTTATATATTTATTGGCTGTTTCCAAATCGGGCTTCTCCCGAAAAGAATCCACCCTGTATATTTCCTTATTACGCGGAGAACTTGATGACAAATCGGCCTGAATATATCCATATCCTGTTTCGGGACGTGTCGGTTTCATTCCCAATGTTATTATGGCATCCGTCTCACTCGAAAATTTCAAACATTGGGAAACAACACGGCGGAACTCCGTAACATTCACAACAATATGGTCGCTCGGTGAAACAACTATATTGGCATTCTTGTCTTTAGACTTGATTTTCCAACTGACATAAGCAATACATGGCGCGGTATTCCTTCGGCATGGTTCACAAAGGATATTGCCTTCAGGAATTTCCGGCAGTTGCTCACGGACCAAATCCCTATACTTGATACTTGTGACTATCCAGACATTTTCAGGACTGCACACACCCTCAAACCTGTCAAAGGTGAGTTGCAACAAAGAACGTCCCGTACCCAATACGTCTATGAATTGTTTAGGTTTTTCTGTTGTGCTCATAGGCCAGAAGCGGCTCCCCACTCCACCGGCCATTATGACTAAATGATTTCTTGAATGGTCCATAAAATAGGAACTTATAATACGTTATGAAGGCAAAGGTAGTAAAAAAATACATATAAAAAAACAAAATATAAAAAAAGGCGGAATTTTTTAATTCCGCCTTTTTCATATAAAACTTACATCATCACTTGCAATACCAGCTTACAATTGTCTCATAAAGCTCCTGCTTGCCGGAAATCTGCTTTGGCTCACCTACAGTCTTGGCATAAGCCACTACATCCTCGAGAGACAGCTTGCCTTCCTCAAACTCCTTGCCTTTGCCCGAATCGAACGATGCGTAACGGTTCTTAAGCATTTCGCAATAAGGAGATTTCTCAATCAGGTTTGCAGCATTCTCCAAAGCACGAGCCATAGCGTCCATACCGCTGATGTGTGCAATGAATAGATCCTCAAGGTCTGTTGAGTTGCGACGTATCTTAGCATCGAAGTTTGAACCACCGTTGCCAAGGCCGCCATTGCGGATAACATGTATCATTGCCTGTGTCAGCTCCCAGTTATCAATCGGGAACTGGTCTGTATCCCAACCATTCTGGTAGTCGCCACGGTTAGCGTCAATGCTTCCCAACATTCCGTTGTCAACAGCAACAGCAAGTTCATGCTCAAATGTATGACCGGCAAGTGTTGCATGGTTAACTTCAATGTTTACCTTGAAGTCCTTATCCAATCCGTGAGCACGGAGGAAGCCGATGACCGTCTCTGTATCAACATCATACTGATGCTTTGTCGGCTCCATAGGTTTAGGCTCTATAAGGAAAGTTCCTGTGAAGCCCTTAGCACGAGCATAGTCACGTGCAGCCTTCAACATTGTAGCCAAATGCTCCTTCTCACGCTGCATCTGAGTGTTCAACAAGCTCATATAGCCTTCACGTCCACCCCAGAATACATAGTTTGAACCTCCGAGTTTGATTGTTGCGTCAATAGCATTCTTTATCTGAACAGCAGCACGTGCAACAACATCAAAATCCGGATTTGTAGCAGCTCCGTTCATGTAACGCTTGTTGCCGAACACATTTGCTGTACCCCAAAGATTCTTGATGTTTGTACCCTTCATTTTCTCAAGAGCATAGTCTGTGATGGCATTCATGCGAGCTTCATACTCTTCGATTGTCGAGCCCTCGTCAACGAGGTCTACATCATGGAAGCAGAAATACTCGATTCCAAGCTTTTCCATGATTTCGAAGCCGGCATCCATCTTGTCCTTGGCACGCTCAACAGCGTCTTCCTTCTCATCCCAAGGATAAACACGTGTGCCACCACCGAACTGGTCTCCGCTTGCAGCACCGAGTGTATGCCACCAAGCCATAGCGAACTTCAACCAGTCCTTCATCTTCTTACCCATTATTACTTTTTCTGCATCATAATAATGAAAAGCTAACGGGTTGGTGCTGTCAGCACCTTCAAATTTGATTTTTCCAATCTGCGGAAAATACTCTTTTGCCATAATCGTTGATGTTTACAGGTTATTAATAATATAGTAAGTAAAAGGTTTTACCTCCCAATCAATTGTTTATCAATCTTTGCAACTTCTCTTTCCACAAAGTATATGCTTCAAGATACTCATTGCGGTGACTTTCATCAGGTTCTATGATTGAAAGCTTTTTCAATGAAGCAAAAGCCTCATTGTTGTCCTTGTATATTCCACAGCCCATGCCTGCTCCTTTGGCAGCTCCGACGCTACCGTCAGTTTCATACAGCTCTATTGTCGCACCGCTTACTCCTGCCAAAGTATTCCTGAATATGTCACTTAAGAACATGTTTGCCTTTCCTGCATGTATCTTGCGTATATCCATACCCATCTGCTGCATCACCTCCATTCCATAACAGAAACTGAACACTATGCCTTCCTGTGCAGCACGCATGATGTGCGCCTTGCCGTGCTTGTTGAAGTTAAGACCATGTATGGAACATCCTATTTCCTTATTCTCAAGCACACGCTCCGCCCCATTTCCAAACGGGATGATAGTAACACCGTCACTGCCAATAGGCACAGAAGCCGTCATTTCGTTCATTTCAGAATACGAAATACCTTCAGGAGCAACGTTCCTACGTACCCACGCATTCAATATTCCAGTGCCATTGATACACAACAATACACCCAGACGGTCAAGATCCTTCGTATAATTGACATGCGCGAATGTATTGACGCGGCTACGCTTGTCATAATTGACCTCGCCAAGAACACCATAAACAACTCCAGATGTCCCTGCCGTTGAAGCTATTTCACCAGGATTAAATACGTTCAAGCTAAGTGCATTGTTCGGTTGGTCGCCGGCCCGATAACTGATGGGCGTGCCTTCTTTAAGTCCCAATTCTGCCGCTGCGGAAGCACAGACTTCCCCTTGAACGCTGAAAGTTGGCACAATGTCTGCAATCAAGCTCTTGTCGAAGCCGAAATAATCCAGCAGGAAAGCTGCCGTGTCCTTATTCTTGAAGTCCCAGAACATGCCTTCGCTAAGTCCGCTGATTGTCGTATTTATCGTGCCGCTCAATTTCATTGCGATATAATCGCCGGGAAGCATTATCTTGTATATCTTGTCGAATACGTCAGGTTCATTTTCCTTGACCCAAGCCAACTTCGCCGCCGTAAAGTTGCCCGGGGAATTAAGAAGATGAGAAAGGCACTTCTCGGCGCCAATTTCCCCAAAAGCTTTCTCTCCATAAGGAACAGCCCTTGAGTCGCACCATATTATGGAAGGACGCAATACGTTCATGTCCTTATCAACACAGACCAGCCCGTGCATCTGGTAAGAAATGCCGATTGCCTTAATGTCTTCACCTTTAACACCGGCGTCGCTCATTACCGTCCTCAAACTAAGCTTGGCATTGTCCCACCACATCTGTGGCTCTTGCTCCGCCCAACCTGCTTTTACAGCAATAATCGGAGCCTCTTTTTCCGGATAAAAAGCGGATGCAGCGCAGACACCTGTATCTGCGTCAACCAACGATGCCTTTACAGAAGAACTGCCGACATCAAAACCTAACAAATATCTTCCTGACATAATAATCGTTTTTATTCATAGTACGGATGAAAGGATTTCCCTACCTCTTCCGTGGTTTTTCTTTCTAAATTGTCAAAACAAGGACAAAGACTTGTCTTCGCAAGATATTTCTTCATCCATGCTTTCATTTTCCTCGTCCTTAAAATCAAACTGCAGCTGACGAGAAGCATTAGACCGGTTTAGGCGATATACGCCACGAACATCCGTCCGTTCAATAAAAGAGTTGGCAGACTTGCTGTTTCGGATTAAATACCATGCTACATAACGATGCACATCATCCAAGGAAACAATGTCAAACAAACTGTTCCTGTTATTAAATACATGACGCGCTATCTTCCTTATGCTTAATCCCTTTTCACCAGCTTCTTTGAGAACATAAAGGATTTCGCTGTCGTAATTCATAGAATTAGAAGAAAGAAGGACCGGAAACATTTTATGCCGACCCTTCTTTGATATCATTTCAACAGATTAAGCCAATGTAATCTTGTTTTCCTCTGCCTTGATTTTGCCTTCCTTGAAAAGCCAACCCATACCGAGCAGTGTTTCCTCTTCAGTTATTTTCGCAGCCTTTGCAATCTCTGCAACGCTCAGTGCTTTCTCCGCAGTTGCAAGAGCCTGATAAACATCACCTGCCTTGAAGCCTACCGACTCCGCATTGATGTCAAAAACAACCTTCTTTGCAGCACTTTTCCTCGGTGTTGCCTTCTTCTCGCCTGCAGCCTTTGTGGCCGTGGTCTTTCTTGCTGTCTCTTTCTTTTCTGTCATAATAAATCACATTAAAGACTCCACATAGTGGACAATAATTAGTCTTTGTCGATGCAAATATAATGTATTTCCCAAAAAGAACGACAAGTTTTCCCAAATAAAATCACATTCTAAAAGATTTTTATCGGCAAAAACTACTTTTCTTGACTTAAATCAACCTTTATCTGCAATTCTTCAAGTTGTTTAGGGTCGAGAGGAGAAGGAGCATCAAGCATCACATCACGTCCGCTGTTATTCTTCGGGAACGCAATGCAGTCACGGATGCTGTCAAGGCCGGCCATAATTGACACAAAACGGTCAAGGCCGAACGCCAGTCCGGCATGAGGAGGCGCACCATACTTGAACGCATTGATGAGGAAGCCGAACTGCGCCATAGCACGCTCCGGCGTAAAGCCAAGTATCTTGAACATCTTTTCCTGAAGTTTGCCGTCATGTATACGCAGACTGCCTCCACCCACTTCTATTCCGTTGCAAACAAAGTCGTAAGCCTTGGCACGTACACGTTCCGGATGTTCCTCCAGCAACGGTATGTCGTCTGGATTGGGCATTGTGAAAGGATGGTGTGTAGACATTAGCCGCTGCTCTTCATCGCTCCATTCAAACAGTGGGAAATCGACAATCCACAAGCACTCGAACTTGTCCTTGTCACGAAGTCCGAGCCTGTCGCCCATCTCAAGACGCAGCGTGCAAAGCTGCGTGCGCGTCTTGTTTGCCCTGTCTCCACTCAATATAAGCAGCAGGTCGCCGTCATTAGCACCCGCGACAGCTTTAAGTTTCTGCATCACCTCCGGAGAATAGAACTTATCTATGCTGCTCTTGATTGTCCCGTCCTCATTGAACTTGACCCATACAAGACCCTTCGCCCCAACCTGCGGACGCTTTACAAAGTCCGTCAGCTGGTCAAGCTGCTTGCGTGTATATCCGGCACACCCAGGCACACATATTCCTCCGATATATTCAGCCTCGTTAAACACACCGAACGTGCCCGTGCCTTTCAGCACGTCCATCAGCTCGACAAACTCCATGCCGAAGCGCAAATCAGGCTTGTCGCTGCCGAAACGGCGCATCGCCTCAGCCCAAGTCATCTGCTGAAGCTTCGCAGGAAGTTCAACGCCGCGCACCTCTTTAAATAAGTGGCGGCACATATCCTCAAACAGGTTTATCACATCGTCCTGGTCGACGAACGACATCTCGCAGTCTATCTGAGTGAATTCCGGCTGGCGGTCGGCACGCAAATCCTCGTCGCGGAAGCACTTGGCTATCTGGAAATAACGGTCGAAACCGCTTACCATAAGCAACTGCTTCAGGGTCTGGGGACTTTGCGGCAGAGCATAAAACTGCCCCGGGTTCATGCGTGACGGCACAACGAAGTCGCGCGCCCCCTCCGGTGTACTACCTATTAATATAGGTGTCTCAACCTCGATGAAGTCCTTTGAATCAAGGAAGTTACGTATAAGGATAGTCATACGGTGGCGCAGCTCCATGTTCTTGCGCACACAAGGACGGCGCAAGTCCAAATAGCGATACTTCATGCGGATGTCGTCGCCGCCGTCGGTATTGTCTTCAATAGTGAACGGAGGCGTAGCACTCTCGCTCAAAACATTGAGCTTCGATACTATAATCTCAATGTCGCCGGTTGGCAGGTTCTCGTTCTTGCTTTGACGCTCGCTCACCTTGCCTTCCACCTGAACGCAAAACTCACGTCCCAACTTGTTTGCTTCGGCGCACAAGCCGGCATCGTCATTCTCATTGAATACCAACTGCGTAATACCATAACGGTCACGAAGGTCGACAAAAGTCATACCTCCCATCTTACGGCTACGCTGCACCCAGCCTGCAAGTGTTACTTGCTTGCCGGCATCCGTAAGGCGCAACTCGCCACATGTATTAGTCCTATACATAAACTAAAATTGCTGAATTTAAATGCAAAATTACAAAAAATGTATGAACAGACAAAAATTAATGGTTAAATTCATGCGTTAGTTAAATACGGCAAAAAGAACAGAGCTAATACCGCCGCTCATTTCCGTTTACGCAGGCTCATGGTAAGCAAAGACATTATAACGCCCAAGACGGCACCGCCAAGCAGGCCGAAGACAACACCCATCTTAACGTCGCCCACCTTATATCCTATCGCCACGCCAAGCACCAATCCTATCACCAAGCCCTGCTCGACGATAAACAAGGCGACCAACTTACGCTTATTCATAATCACAAAAACGATTTTACTAAATTTTCAAACAAAGGTACAACAAAAGCGCAACACGCATCAAGGCGTGCAAGTCTGCTTAACCTAATTTAACGCAATGCCGGTTCATCAACTGTTGTGTCAGATTGTTTCAGTAACATGATAATGCAATCACCTTATTATCAACCGCCTCGATTTTAGCCAAATCAAAAAAACGGCAACCATGCTCCCTCCCACCGGGAGGGCTGGGGCGGGTCGCCCATTCGCCACCTTTCGCGTTGTAAAAAGCCATGAATTGCGCTGTAAAAGGCCAGCTTTTGCAAGCCAAAAGACGGCCTTTTGCAAACATGCTGTGAACCAGGCAGTTAGGCATCTGTGGCCATGCAGAACTTGACTGGGAGCCGGCCTCAATGCCATTTTTCAGTAAAACGCTTGCCTGTTTCGCCGAAATGATGTAATTTTGCAGGCATATTACAAATCAAAGAATAGTAAAAGATGACTCACAATTTATTGAAAGGCAAGCGCGGCATCATCTTCGGCGCGCTCAATGAAGACTCAATCGCATGGAAGGTGGCCGTGAAAGCCGTGGAGGAAGGCGCACAGATAACGCTCAGCAACACAGCCATGGCTCTGCGCATGGGCACGCTCAACGAACTTAGCGAGAAGCTCAACGCACCCGTCATAGCCGCCGACGCCACAAGCGTTGAAGACCTTGAGAAAGTGTTTTCAGAGTCTGTACGCCTGTTGGGAGGGAAAATCGACTTCGTGCTCCACTCCATAGGCATGAGTCCCAACGTGCGCAAGCACCGCACTTACGACGACCTTGACTACAGCTACCTGCAAAAGACGCTCGACATATCAGCCATCTCGTTCCACAAGATGCTGCAAGTGGCAAAGAAGCAGGACGCCATCGCCGAGTACGGTTCTGTCGTTGCGCTTACCTACGTGGCTGCACAGCGTACTTTCTTCGGCTACAACGACATGGCCGACGCAAAGAGCATGCTCGAAAGCATAGCACGCAGTTTCGGCTACATCTACGGCCGTGAAAAGAACGTGCGCATCAACACTATATCACAGTCGCCCACTCCAACAACCGCAGGCAAGGGCATCAAGGACATGGACAACCTGATGGACTTCGCCAACAAGATGTCTCCCCTTGGCAACGCAACAGCTGACGACTGTGCCGACTACTGCGTGATGATGTTCTCCGACTTTACACGCAAGGTTACCATGCAGACACTTTACCATGACGGAGGCTTCTCGTCGATGGGCATGAGCCTGCGTGCAATGAACCAGTACGCAAAAGACCTCACTCCGTATGAGGACGAAAACGGAAAGATTATCTACGGATAAGACCGTTTTATAAATTAAGAGTTAAGAATTAAGAGTTAAAAAAATATGCTTTGCTTGTCAACTTTCAAAGGTATTTTTCTTAACTCTTAATTCTTAACTCTTAATTACTTCCATGCATCCCTAAGCGCAGACATAGTTGGAAATATTATGTCTGCACCTTCATCAGCCAAAGCCTTGTCAGGCAAAGGGCCGGTATTTACGGCAATGGTGAATATTCCTGCCGCAACAGCCGCACGCACTCCAAGGGGCGCATTCTCAACGACAATGCCCTCTTCGGGTCTGACGCCGGCCTTCAGAAGCCCTTTAAGATAAGGCTCGGGATTAGGTTTGCCATGCTCTACATCGAAACTCGTAACGATGAGTTCACGGCTTACAAGCCCGTGAAATTCAGCTTCGAGCCTGTCAAGCAGGCTTCTCTGCCCACTGCCCGTCACCACTACGATTTTCAAGCCCTGGGCTTTTATCTTACGCATAAGCTCCTCCACGCCTTCCATCTTCTGCGCCTTAGGGCACGCACTGAAAGCCGCGGCCTTCGCTTCATACATTCTGGCTGCCTCATCGTCAGCCAGTTCCCTGCCCCATTGGCGCCGGGCCAGCAGCTTGATTGTCTCTACGCCGCGCATCCCTTCATACTTATAAGCCTCTTCAGGAGCGATGTCAAGGCCGAATTTAGCCATCGACGCGTGCCAACTCCGGGCGTGATTAGGCATGCTGTCATACAGAACGCCGTCCATATCAAAAAGCACGGCCTTAGGCGCAAAAGCCTTCAGACCGTGCTTTTCAAGATATTTGCCGATTTCGTTATCAAACATTGATGTTCAAGGTTATACGGTTTTACGGTTATACGGTTGTGGGGTTATAAGTAGATAAGGCCGTAACCATAACCGCACAACCGAACACCTTATGTTTATTTCCCGTTTGCCAGCCTTTCCTTGATGGCCTTGCTCTCAGCCTCGTAACCGGGTTTGTCGAGCAATGCAAACATATTCTTCTTGTAAGCTTCTACTCCCGGCTGGTTGAAAGGATTAACACCGAGAACGTTGCCGCTTATGCCGCAAGCTATCTCGAAGAAGTAAATCAGCTGCCCGATGTAGTATTCGTTCAGTTCGGGAACGCTCAGACGGATGTTGGGCACACCGCCGTCAACATGTGCGAGGCGTGTTCCGAGTTCAGCCATCTTGTTCACTTCGTCCACACGCTTGCCTGCAAGGAAGTTCAGTCCGTCAAGGTTCTCCTCGTCATACGGGAACAACAGCTCCTTGTTGGGCTGCTCTATGCTTATCACCGTTTCAAAAATGGAACGCTCGCCCTGCTGTATCCACTGTCCCATTGAATGAAGGTCGGTAGTGAAATCACATGAAGCCGGGAATATGCCCTTGCCGTCCTTGCCTTCGCTCTCGCCGTAAAGCTGCTTCCACCACTCGCTCATGAAGTGCAGCTTAGGCTGATAGTTAACCATTATTTCTATCTTCTTGCCGGCCTGCTCATACAGTCCGTTGCGCACTGCAGCGTATATCGCCGCAGGATTTTCATCGTATGCGACGTCCTTTCCACACGCTTTCTCCATCTCGGCGGCACCGGCTACAAGCTGACGGATGTCAAATCCGGCGCACGCAATAGGCAGAAGGCCGACCGGAGTGAGGACAGAGAAGCGTCCGCCAACGTTGTCAGGAATTACAAAAGTCTTGTATCCCTCTTTATCTGCAGCCGCACGGGCAGCTCCCTTCTTTGCGTCGGTAACGGCAACGATCACCTTCTTGGCCTCGTCCTTGCCGCGCTGCTCCTCGCATTGCTTCTTGAGCAGACGGAAAGTGAGTGCCGTTTCGGTGGTAGTTCCTGACTTTGATATGTTTATTACGCCGAACTTCTTGTCTTTTAGATATTCGGTAAGCTCATAAAGATAGTCCTCGCCGATGTTGTTTCCGGCAAAAAGAATGGTCGGATTCTTTTTGTCTCCAACAAGCCAGGCAAACGAATTGCCCATAGCCTCGATGACAGCACGCGCTCCAAGGTAGCTGCCGCCGATGCCGGCAACGACTATAGCCTCGCAATTTTCACGCAGAACGTCAGCGCAGTCCTGGATTTCCTGCAAGAAATCAGGCGTGATTGACGACGGAAGATGAAGCCAACCAAGGAAATCATTACCGGGACAAGTACCGTTCTCAAGAGCGTCTTGCGCCGCCTTTACTTTCGGCTCATAAGCCTTTACCGTGCCCTCAGCAAGAAACTGAACGGCCTTCGTTACGTCTAATGTGATATTTTTCATTTGTTTATAAGATTATGATTCTCCTTTATCTGAAAGAATCAGTTAATAACTTTATCTCTATTTGCGGTGAAATCCGTTCGTAAAGGATGTTGTACACGGCATCAAGTATGGGCATGTTGACGTGGCAATGCCGGTTGATTTCCTTCATACACTTGGTTCCGAAATATCCCTCGGCAATCATCTCCATCTCGATTTGCGCACTCTTTATACTGTACCCCTTGCCTATCATCGTACCGAACGTGCGGTTGCGCGAGAAGTTCGAATAGCCCGTAACAAGCAAGTCGCCAAGGTAAACGGAGTCTGTTATGTTCCTGTCGAGCGGATAGACAGACTTCAGGAAGCGTGACATTTCCTGCACGGCATTGGCCATAAGCACCGACATGAAGTTGTCGCCGTACTTCAAACCGTTGCATATTCCTGCGGCTATGGCATAAACATTCTTCAGCACTGACGCGTATTCAATGCCAATGACATCGCTGCTCGTCTTTGTCTTTATATAGTCGCAGGCAAGAATTTCAGAAAAAGCCTGAGCCTTTTCGTGGTCGCTGCACCCGACAGTGAGGTAAGACAAGCGTTCAAGCGCCACCTCCTCGGCATGCGACGGGCCGCCAAGGCAGGCAAGGTTTTCATACGGAACATCATATACCTGATGAAAGAACTCCGAACAAACAAGGTTCTCATCCGGCACAATACCTTTGATGGCAGTCACTACAAACTTGTCTCTTATGCGTGTCTTCAGCCTCTTCAGATGGTTTTTTATATAAGCCGACGGCGTTACGAAGATAAGCGTATCGTATGCCTGCACAATCTTGTTTATGTCACTGAAAAACTCAATTTCGCCAATATTGAAGTGCACGCTTGTCAAATAAGCCGGATTATGGCCGAGCCTCTTGAAATCTTCTATGCGGTCATCGCGGCGCATATACCACCCTATATGGCGCGTATGCTCCACCACTATCTTGGCGATGGCCGTAGCCCAACTGCCTCCGCCGATAATCGCAATCCTACCGCAATCGTACATTTTATAATAAATTGACAATTAAAAATTGAGAATTGAGAATTATGATTACCCTTGTCCGTTTCGCTTGTGCTGCGTCATGTCAGCAAAGGTAATCATAATTCTCCATTTCCAATTATGAATTTTCAATTTTGTTTGCAGCCTCTATCCACTTGGCGAACTCGTCAACCTTCGGGTTTTCGTAGCCCAGCTTGTATTTCTTGTTCACTCCGCAAGCGTCCATCTGAAGTTTCTGTGGGTTCACGTCCTTGATGTCTGACACAAGGTAATAGCCGCACTTGTTGAGCACGGGCACCCATTCTTCGGGCACGCCCAAGGCTTTCCACTCCTCAACGCTGCTCTTCGGCGCTTTCTTTTCCGGACGCATCTGTGGGAAGAAGAGCACCTCCTGAATATATGTCTTGCCCGTCATGAGCATCACAAGGCGGTCGATGCCGATGCCGATACCGCTCGTCGGCGGCATACCGTACTGCAAGGCACGCAGGAAGTCCTGGTCGATAATCATTGCCTCGTCGTCGCCCTTGTCGGCCAAACGCATCTGTTCCTTGAAGCGTTCTTCCTGGTCAATGGGGTCGTTAAGCTCCGAATAAGCGTTGGCAAGCTCTTTTCCGTTCACCATAAGTTCGAAACGCTCGGTCAGTCCGGGCTTTGAGCGGTGCATCTTTGTCAGCGGCGACATCTCAACGGGATAGTCAGTGATAAACGTAGGCTGGATGAACGTGCCCTCGCAGAATTCCCCGAATATTTCATCTATGAGCTTTCCTTTGCCCATAGTGTCGTCAATCTCCATGTTGAGTTTCTTGCACACCTCGCGGATTTGAGCCTCGTCCATGCCGTTAAGGTCGTAACCGGTCTTCTCCTTGATGGCGTCAAGAATGGGAAGGCGGCGGTACGGAGCCTTGAAACTTACGATGTTTCCGTCAATCTCGCGCTCGGGTTTGCCGTTTACGGCTATGCAGACGGTTTCCAAGAGTTTCTCGGTGAACGACATCATCCAGTTGTAGTCCTTGTATTGCACGTACAGTTCCATACAGGTGAACTCCGGGTTGTGGTTGCGGTCCATACCTTCGTTGCGGAAGTTCTTGCCTATTTCGTAAACGCCTTCAAATCCGCCGACGATGAGTCGCTTAAGGTAAAGCTCCGTGGCGATGCGCATGTACATGTCTGTATCAAGCGCATTGAAATGCGTAATGAACGGCCTTGCACTGGCTCCGCCGGCAATTGTCTGTAGCGTAGGAGTCTCAACCTCGGTGTATCCGGCCTCGTCGAGCACCTTCCTTATAGTCCTTATAACCGTAGCACGCTGAAGGAAGGTGTCCTTCACGCCGTCGTTCACCACAAGGTCTACGTACCTCTGGCGGTAACGCAGCTCCGGATCGTCGAACTTGTCGTAGGCCACTCCGTCCTTGTATTTCACTATCGGCAGCGGCTTGAGACTCTTCGAGAGCAGCGTCAGGCTCTGAGCGTGGACACTGATTTCGCCCGTCTGCGTGCGGAACACGAAGCCCTTTACGCCTATGAAGTCGCCGATGTCCAAGAGTTTCTTGAACACCTTGTTATATAAGTCTTTGTCCTCACCGGGACAAATGTCGTCACGTGTGATGTAAACCTGTATTCTTCCCTTCGAATCCTGAAGCTCGGCGAAGGCCGCCTTGCCCATTACGCGGCGGCTCATCATACGCCCGGCGATGCACACCTCGCGGCGCGGCTCGTCGTCATTGAAATCCGCCTTGATGTCGGTTGAAAATGCGTTTGTTGGATACTCTGCCGCCGGATACGGGTCGATGCCCATAGCGCGCAGTTCTTCGAGACTTTGGCGTCTGCCGATTTCCTGTTCACTCAGTTCTAAAACGTTCATATATCAAACTATGTTCTTTTATGAATATATGGCATTACGCCGCACACACGTCCCCTGCCAGGCACGCGCAAGGCCTGCGGAAAGAGTGTACTTTTCAGTTTGGGCGCAATATATTTGTTGCAAAAATACAAATAATCGCCGACATTGACGAATTATTAAGGAAAATTTGCGCAACACACAAACCTGATTAAGAACTACGGGCTGCCATTTCGGCGACATCAAAGGCTAACGAAACCGGCACAACCTGAAAACCTTGCCGCAACACAGCGCAAAACCGCCGTAAACAAAGCACTTTCCAAAAGACGGTCTTTTGGCTTGTAAAAGGCCATCTTTTATGACGCAAAAAGCCGCCTTTCGCAATGCAAAAGGCGGCCTTTTAAAAAGTGCCCGTTATCGGGCCGTAAGCCCGGCTGTCAATACATATACTCAACCGGCGACTTTATGAAACGCACAATGCGCGTGTTGTTCTTGCCGTTCACCTGCCTGTACATGCCGTAACCTGTAAAATAGTGGAACCATCCGAGGTTGGAGGGCGAATAGCAGGCTATCACCACCTTGTTGTGGTTTATGCCGTTGTTGTTCCATTGGGCGCCCGGCCCGTAAAACGCAACCGACTCCTGCTTCACTCCCTGCATTTTGTCGTACACTTCAACATGGTAGATTGTGGGCAGCTTCACGCTTCCAACGATCAAATCCTCACGGCGCCCGGTGGCGGTAAACACCTCACGGTTGCCTTCCCACGGCGACTGTACGGCGTAAGGGCCGCCAGACGTGTCGAAACGCATATAGCCGTCACCGTTGAATATGCGGTCGTAGTACTCCACGGGAGGCATCTCATAGCCGTCTGGCGACAGGAGTTTCGGGTCAAGCTGTCCCATATTAACCGGCGGATTTTGGTTATAGCCTTTCAGTTTCAGCACTCCGCCGTCGTCAACCCCTTCCAATGCGATGCCGCTGTCGCCGATGTATGACGAATTATTCCACAGCCTCATATACTCTTCGGTGGTACATCCGTTCAGGTATTCAAGCACGGTCTGCCCGCGCTTTGCAGCCGGGTCGTCGGGTACAAGGATTTGGTCGGAAAAGTCTTTTGAGTTTCCCATCGCGTTGTACTTGCACCACCATACGCCGTTCATCAGCGTTACGGGCATGCCGAAGTTGCGCCGCTTAACGACATACTCTTCAGTTTCCTCGCCGCTGCCGGTCTTGCGCACCACCAGCCTTGCCGCCTGTACGCGCCCGTCAGCCTTCGGATCGTTCGGCCTCCAGCCGCCCACTATGCGGTAAGTGTTCCCCTGCCCTTCAGCCAGCTCTACCTTCAGCCATTCGTCTTCACCGTCGAAACGGGGAACAACCTCATATCCTTCGGGCATTATGAAACGTCCCAGCTCGTTGTCCACATACCTGCCAAAATCGCAAGTGAAATCGTCACGTCCGAACTGCAAGCTGCCTTCCAAACGTATGGGGTTAGCCTGCAATGTCAGTATCAACCGGTCTTCCTCATAAACTCCCTGCAAGCTTTTATAGCGGAATTGTACGGTCACTTTCTCCACTGGATAATTCGGCGGCGGCAGTTGCTTCCTTACGCGGAACAGGTTTGAGCCTGAACCGCCTCCGTCACAGCCTGCGGCCTCAACAGATACCGACGAGGAGGAAACCGAGACAAGCTCAAGCTCATCGTCATAGTCCAACGCCATTATGAAGTCGGCCGGCGCGCTCGGCAATATCAGTTCGTCGCCGTTGCCGGCAATCTGCGCCCCTTCGGGCAATTCTGACTTCTCACGGTCTATGGTTATGCGTCCTTCCAAGTCGGGAAGGAGCGGAGAATCTCCTCCATCTTCCCATGCCTCAACTTCCAACTTGACGTCTTGTGTAACGGCATCCTTACGGACCGTCAGCGTATAGACGGCGTTCCGCTTCAACTGTCCGGGCAGGCTCTCCTCCAAAGTGTAGTCCCTGCCGCCGATGGAAGCCTCAACACTGACCTTCAAGTCAGTCCCGGCCTGTTCGTAAACGTAGGCAATCCCCAGCGAGTCGCTCTCAACGGGACGGGAAAAGCCTATGACACAATCATCTTTATCTGCTCCAACCGGCGACGAAACCGCTGCCTGCTCCATCAGGAAGCCTTCCTGCGCAATGTTTTTCAGCGTCACGCTTTTCACAGCTACATTCATACCCCTTATATGCAGGTCGAAACGTGCAACACCGCGTTTCATGTTTAAGGACAAGACTTGTCCTCCCGGCTGTCCGTCAAGCTTCAGTGTTCCGGTAAAAAAGTGCCTCACCCGCCCGTCTTGCGCCGGCACCGTAGTGGCCAGCCACTCCTTTTCGGTTATGCCTGACGCCTGCAACTGCCTCAAGTCGAGCCATCCGCCGGCATTCGCCAGCATGTACAGCGTGCCCGACATGCGGTCGAGCTTTATGGCATAACCGCTGCCTGCATCTTGCAAATCAGGATAAACCTTAGCCAGCACACCGTTTTCAAACAGACAGGCTTGCATGTCGTTTACGGTGTTTTCCCCGTCTACGGATGCCTCGCCTTTGTCTGTATGATATTCGGAAAGCACGGCTTTCACAACAGCTCCGCCGTCAGTCGTCATCGCGTCTTCCAACTGCTCGGTGCATGACACACCGAGCAGAAGTATCAGACACATGCAGACCGGCTGCAAATATTTCCTTACATTCATCATCCGATTTGTGTTTTAATCTTACAGCAAAGCGTCTGGGGACATGTCGGTGTTGCCGCCTTCCTCCCAATCTTCAAAGTTCGGCTTCACCGTTACGTCGATATAATCCTTGTTCACCGTTATCGTATAGACATGGTTGCGTTTCAAATCGCCTTCAAGCGTTTTGGTCATGGTCTTCACGGCACCGCCGTCAAAACCGGCCTCAACCTTTATTTCCATAGCATTGTTTTCTTGTTCGTAAACATACAGTACGCCCGGAGCGTCATGAACAACAGCCGGAAGAAATGCTACTGTTGTGTCCCTGCGTTCCGTATTGTCGGGCGATTTCACTGCATCGCCTTGCGGAAAGAGGTAAACCGACCGTGCAACATTTGTCAGCGTGAGGCTGTTGACCTCAACATCACCGGCAACATTGAGCACCAAATCAAAGCGGGCAACACCGCGCTTCAGTGTTATCGGCTTTGTAACAGCTCGCTGTCCTCGCGCGTCTAAAGCCAACACACCGGTAAAGAAGTGCCCTGTCTCGCTGACAACAGGAGAGAAAGAGGTTTTCAACCATTCCGTTTCTGTTATTCCTTCGGCCTGCAACTTCTCCAGGTCGATGGCGTTTGCCGTGTTCGCCAGCATGTACAGGTTACCTTTAAGGTTTTTCAACTGCAGGTTATACCCGTCGCTTGAAACCGGAAGATTTTTGTACACTTTGGTCATTACACCATCTTCAAACAGACATGCCTGCATGTCTTCCACATCATTCTCTCCGTCAATCGTCTGCCCTCCTCCGTCAAAATCCGCCAGACGCGTCGTTATCACAGGTTCACGGTTGTCGTTTCCCGTATGTCCGCCTTCCGTGTCTGAACATGACGCCAACAACAAACCAATGCTCACAATACCAATTAAATTCAACTTTTTCATAATCCTTACAATCTTTTTACTTTTTGTTATTATTAATAAATGTAATTGACAGGCGTCTTCACGCAGCGTATAGTCCGCGTATTCCGCTTGTCTGCATCAGCATACTTTATCCAGGTTGCGCGGCCTGTCGGCGAGCTTGCAGGATACCCTTCAAGCATCCACGTTTTCCCGGCAGTGCCGCTTGTAGCCATCAGGACTACCATCTTCGACAACGAGCCGGTTCCGCCGCCCGACTGGTTTCCCAATCCCAACATAACCCAATGCGCTCCGTTGTAATTGAAGTCATAATAGTTTATCGGCCCGTACTCTCCGTCGTCAACAGAAATGACACGCTCTGTTATCGTATATGTCAAACGTTGTCCCAACTGATTGTTGAAAGCGTTGCTGCCGTAGCCAAGTCCACAATCGTTGCCCCACGCAAAGAAGCGGTAATGGTTGTAACCTGGCACTTCGTAACCGTCGGGTGCCATCACAGTGGAATTGAGCGAACCGAAATCTGCATTTATGTTTTCGTCAAATCCGACGTAATGAAAATCCGCACCGTCATACGTCAGTTTCAAGCCCTTTGTATTGCCTGCCTGATACTGGTCGCCCAACAGGCTCAGGAACTCTTCATCACTGCAAGACTTCAGATAGTCGGCCACGCTGCCGCTGCCAACGGGGTCTGACTTGACAAGTATCTGGTCGTTGAAGTCTTTTGCATCACCTCTCAGATTATACTTGCACCACCACACGCCGTTTACATTAACCACTGGAAGTCCCCAGTTCCGACGTTTTACCGTGTAGGTTTCAGCATTTCCGCCATCAGAGTCAGACACTATAAGCCTCAATGTCTGCACACGCCCGTCGGCTTCTGGGTCGTTCGGCCTCCAGCCTCCTTCCAAACAATAGACATTGTCTTGTCCGCCCGCATCAAGCCTTGCCCACTGCGGTTCTCCATTGTCAAACTCGAGCTTCATCACCTTACCGCCTCCTACGGTGAACGTAGCCAGCCGTCCGTCGGCATACCGCCCGAGGTCGCACACCCTGTCGGCATCAAACTTCAATATGCCTTCCATGTCAACGGGGTTTGGAGCAAAGGACAATACAATCCTTCCAACCTGAACATTCTGCCTGAACAAGTCGAGATATACATATTCCTGTACACTGCCAGGCAATTTGTACGCACTTGCCACATCGACAGTCGCCACCTTCTGCATGTTCCTTGTAACCTTACGTGTAGTGACGGTTGCACCTTCAACCAGCCCGTTTACCCGCACTTCAATTCCGCTTTCGGCCAAAAGAGCCAGTTGCGCACTGCTCTCCATATATGGAATGAACAGCGTGTCGCCTCTTTCATTCAGCCTGACACCTTCCGACATTGTTGAAGCACTGCGGTCAATCCACCCCTTGCTTTCAAGAGCGGAGCCTGATGAAACGCCGCTTTCCCATTCGTCAGAAAGCACTTCAACCTTTAGACTGGCTCCAACCCCATAAACTTTCAGCGTGTACACAGTGTTCCTTCTGATTGGCGGAAGCGTGGTTCTCAGCCTTTGCCATGCCCCATTCATTGTTGCTGCCACTTCCACTTCATGCGTGCCGCCTCCTTGTTCACAGAGATAGAACAGCGTTGCCTTCCGCTGTTTGAACGGCTGACCGTCAAAACTCTTCAACATGTCGGCTGTTTCTGCCGTCCCGGGCTGACGCGCATCATCCTGCACATTCACATAACCGCGGTCAGCAATGTCTTTCAATGTCACGCTATGCACCTCAACTCCTTTGTACTGCGAATCCAAGTCTATGCGTGCCACACTGCGCTTGAGGCTTGCCGACGCCGGCTGATGCGTTGAGCCGGGAGCCAGTTCCAAACGCCCTGTCATCACTATACCGTCTACAACCATGGACTCCGATGTCGCCGTAATACCCAAGAATTCATCTTCAGTAGTAACATCCGGCCTGACATTGTCCATTCCGTCCACACCTGAAGCATTGGCAAGGAAATACACCCGTCCGTCAGCCCGTGACGGATAAAATCGGCAAATGCCGTCATCATCCACATTAAGCCCACTGAACACCTCGTCCAGCACTCCATTCTCGAAGCGGTATCCGCTCAAAGTATTCACCCGTGACTCCGCATCCGATGCAGTGCCTTCCATCATGCTTTGCGGTACAAGGCGCACCGCTACCGCACCGTCTTCTCCCATTGCCGGCATATCGTCTTGAACATCGCAGCTGGACAAAGCTGCTACGGCCAAAGCCATGCACGGCATCAATATACTGTTCTTTAACTTAATCATTATCCTGAAAATTTCGTTATTACTTATATAAGTATGGATTACTTGCGCTGTTAAGGTATTTCGGAGAGTCGATGGGCAACTCGTCAAGGTGCTGTACATAAAAATTGTTCATAAGCTGTTCAGCCCAAGGCCCGTAAGTGAACGCGCTTGAATGGCCGTAACCCATGACATGTCCAAGCTCGTGCATAGCCAGTGAACACGCCCCTGTACTGGTATAATGTCCCAAATAAATCCATTGCGCCACGCCCCACACCGTAGGGCTTGCCAGCCCTGACAAGCCATTGCCTTCATACACCAAGCCTATTTGCAGGCGATACTTTTTGCGCATCCTTTGTAAAACTTCATCCACGGGAACGACATTTTTATTGTCGTCATACAGTTTGTCCGTGTTGTCACGCAAGAGCTGTTCAAGTTCAGGCATGTCAAGCAGACTGGCGTAATTCATCATGAACGCCACCGACTCGCGGCAGTGCACCGGGCGAATGCCCATCCAGTTGCCGCTCGGAGCACCGTCGGGCTGGTCCGGGTCGCCGCCATAAAGTCCCCAAAATATCTCAATCCCATATTTTATTTTCTGCAAACGGCTCCAAAATTCGTCGCCAGACTCCACTTTGAATTCTATGCCGGCAAGCGATGCGGCACTGGTCTTAGGCACAAGCAACTGCCTTCCTGACTCCGTATTGTAAACCGCATCACGCTCTACCAGAGGGATTGTCTGGTAAAAGTCGGCAAATCCCGGTATAGTGTCGAAATAAGCCAGGTCTACGTATTCGCTGCCGACAGCCGGTATGCGTGCCTTCAGCAGCACGCCGCCAAGCCCCCTTGGCGAATAAAAACGCACATGCAGCTGTCCGTCGTCTGTCACTGAAAGCTGTAGCGGCTGCGATGTGTCGAACATGCGCTGCATGCGGTCCGTATAAACGGACTTCGGCTCGTCATCCTGTAAGATTTTCTTGTAGTTGCCTTCCTCGTATGCTTTTGCCGTCATGAACATTATCCCCGACTTGTCATCGGGATGCTTCACGGCGGTTTCCACCGTATTGCGCCGGTTGGCATCCAGCGACTCTTGGCTGAACGCATACTCCTGGCTAACCTCGTGCCCCTTGTAGTTGCGCGTAATCATGCCCACTTTTCCACTGAAAGCCGAGCCGTCAACCGTCGGCATGAAGCAGTAAGACGACACCGAGTCAAGGCTTATGCCGTCCATCAGCCCGTCACTCTCGCCGCCGAACGTGCCGTCTCCCGACAATGTGGTGGCAAAGCGCACCCCGTCGAGCAAAAGCGTCTTCGACGTTACGGCATTGCGCACATACATGTTGTTATAAGAAAAACCGAAATCGGCCCTTCCGACGATGCGCTTCTGCTTAACCGACTGTTGCAGCGAAGCTGTTTCCTGCTTGCCGTCGGCTGTCTGCTGCACGGTGACCGAAAACGGCGTCTGTGAATAATAGTATTCCGCCTCCAGCGGTTTGTGCAGGTCAGCCGGGAACTCGAGCCACGTATCGGAAGCGCTCCGAAGCTCATTCACCGACGCCCTGTCCTTCCGTTCGTCGCCTTTTATGCCGAGCACAAGCAGGCGGTAATGCCCCTCGCGCAGACCTTCAACCATTATTTCAGACGCAGCCGCGTCATAATGCGACTTGATGTTATCCACTATTCCGCCGTTCCCGTCGACTATATAATACTCCACACGGTCGTAACGGCTCTCACTCAAGCCCGACGCACGCGTCTGTTCACCCTCATAAACATCGTCATAGAGTTTGAACACTACACCCCGCTCCGGCCTGTCATGTGCATAGTCAAAATCGTCCTGCATGCAAGCTGCAAGCGACAAACTGCACAACAATAAAGTCAAATTACGGATTTTCATTCGTTTGACACATTAAATTACGTTCTTACTTTCCTTAAAAAACTCTCTGTACTGTTATCCTGAACATCATGAATGCGTATTGCCGCATTCACGATTGCTTGTCACTATGACAATCAAAAGCCATTCCACCGACTTCTTTACCTGTCAGGCTGATGCCAATGTCATAATACATAAATTCTTAATAAATATGAATAAAACCGTCATTCGGCATTATCCGTTTTTTCAATTCCATCCGCTTGCTTTCCTATATGAATATATCACAATCATGAAAATTTTACCAACGCATGCCTGAACAACCGTATTTTTCAGTCTATTTTAACTACTTACTTAAAAAGACATAACGCCACTGTCAGCACTTTTAGCGACAACATGTCAGCATTTACGATTCACTTTTTCTGCCAACATGTCACTCTTTCCAACAAAACAGACTGCAATCAAAACCCTGTTTTAAGCTTTCTTTTTGATTATGCCTGACGCCTTCAGAATGCAATATTTTGAAATTCAAAATCCTTCGACGGAAATAACGCAAGGAGAAGTGCGCAAAGACAACAATCTAAAAATCAGCAATTTACGCACGTTTTATATTCAAATGTGCAACATTAAAACATCTTTTTACGGCATAATTACCGGTCAAAAAAACTGCAAAAGACGGCCTTTTAGAATGCCAAAGACAGTCTACAACAACGTAAAACGCGGCATTTCGCAATGCGAAATGCCGCGTTTTACGCATTATCCAACCTTCATTTTATACCCGTCAGGTGCCATTTTGGCATAAGCATAACATCCTTTTGCCGCCATGCCAACCTATTTTAGCAAATTCACCCGTCATTGCAGAAATGTCATTATGCCGCTGTTTCTGCAAAAAACATTACAGAATGAACGCTATGACATTGCATATATGCGGAATACAGCCATACGTTTCGCTCACCGATAGATATGATACCGGCAGTTATTTCCCTGCGCATACTTCTCAAAAAGGCGGATAAGGTATTCGGCGTTGGCCGTAACCTGCGCTTCGTTTCCGTCGTAACCGTTTATGAGAACGAGAACGCGGCGCGTTGAGATGTCAATCTTCGTGCGCTCGTTGTCGCTCGTTGGTGTGCCCACTCCGCCGATGGCGTCGCGGTAAACGGGCAGACCTGCGATGTTGATTGTGCCTCGCCCGATGCCCTCGTAAGGCTCGCCCTCACGTCCGATGCCGAGTGTAAGCGTGTCGCCGGAAAACTTGTCGGCATCGAAACCGCCGATGCTGTAGCCGTAGGCGATGCTCGCAAGGTTGATTAAATCCACAAGAGTGTCGATTTGGTAAAGCTGCTTGCCCTGCAACATGCGCCTGATTAAAGCCTCGGCCGCAGGCCGGTAGCGGCTCGGGTCTTTGCCGCACAGGCGGTAGACGCGGCGCGTAGCCTCTATGCCCGGAATGCTTTTTATCGTCGTTGTGTCATATTCGACCCTGTACTTCTCGCCAAGAGCCTTGATTTCCGCCCACAGTTCGGGGCTGTACTGGCTGTTAACCACATCGGCCTCCACCGCCGCACCTACGAAACCGGGGCACACCTGTTCGATTTCTTCAGATACTATTATTTTCATATTACCCATTTTTTAGTTTATTTAAGTTCCTCATACCTCTCGAACAGGCGCACTACGATGTCCTCTTCGCGTGTGCCGGGAGCGAAGCCGTAGGCCGCCAAGACGGCATTGTCGTTCCGGCGGTGTGCGCGGCGCAACTCTATTGGCATGGTAGTGGTGTCGTAGAGGTCGGCCAAGGAGCTGTCCTTGTAGAGCGCGCGGGCGTCGAGCACAGCCTGAGCGGCGGCCTCCACCGCCTCGCGCTGCGCCTCCGTGGGCGCGGGCCAGGGGAAATTGTTGTACACTATGTCCTTGCTGTAACGGTAATCGCTTTTCAAGCGTCCGCACACTGTGCGCATCCATGCCATGTGAACGCTGCTTGTAAGTATGCCGAAATGGTAGAGCGTGGCGTTCGGGATGATATGCACGGAGTCGGTCACGATGGTGTCCGATGTCATGAAACCTATTGGTACGTACTCGCGGCGTTCGGAAGATACGCGCGGGATTACAACGAACGTGGCAGGATTGTTGGTCTCGCGGAACAACGCGGGGGTGTCGGCCAGCCGACGTGTGCCTGCGTCGGGACTGTTTAGGCGCATCTCCCTGCACTTTGAAACACGCTCCATCACTAACGGCATCTGCCTTAGCTCTGACGGTGACGCGCCGACAAGCCACAGGCAATAACGCGGAAGATTGTTTATGTACTCCTTTGCGCCGACAAGCTTTTTTATGTATTTCAGGGCTTTCGGCTCTTTTTTTACGAACGCATCGTAGTCTGAAGCCTCTATGATAAGGTTGCCGCCGTCGGTTGGCTGGTTGCCTCTCGACATACGGGGAACATCGCATAACGGCTTGCTGCGGCTTTCGATGAAGATGTCAGGGCCGTCTAACAAGTAGGCGTTTATGTTGGTGGCGCGGCGCATTCCGTCTTTGTCGAACAACAACCGTGCGCCGCTGCCGCTATTGCTGAAGCCTACTATCACGCAATGTACTTGCGCTTTCTGGCTTGCGTCGTTGTCCCACTTGAACGTGGAGTAGGCAAAATCTATATGGATGTGGAACTTGTCGTAAAGCGGTTTCCACAAGATTGCCACTTGTTCCCCTTGCGATATGGAGTTTGTTGCTACCAATGCGGCGTGTGTATTAGCTCCATTCATGTATTCAGCAGCCTTGTAAAACCATGCGCCTACGTAGTCAACCGTCTTGTTTTTGGGAAAGAACGGCATGATGTCCGCCCTTTGCTCTGTTGACATTTGGTTGTTTCCGACGAACGGCGGGTTGCCCATGATATAGCTTACGCGCCTGTCGGGGCACACGTCTTCCCACCGGGTGCGCAGTGCGTTGTCCTCGATGATGTTAGGGTATGCGCGCAGCGGCAGGTAGTCGAGGTCGCGGCCAACGATTGTCTCGGTCTCTTTCATCATCTGCGCCTCGGCAATCCACAGTGCGGTTCGCGCCACAGAAACGGCGAAGTCGTTAACCTCGATGCCGTAGAACTGGCCTATGGACACCTTGATGGGGCTGAAGCCTCCGCCGAGCTGTATCTGCCCGTCGGCGTGGATGAGGCGTAGGCAGTCGTTCTCGATGCGCCGCAGCGATATGTAAGTTTCGGTAAGGAAGTTTCCGCTGCCACAGGCTGGGTCGAGGAAGGTCAGCGCGGCCAGTTTATCGCGCAGCGCCTCGGCCTGTTGCCGTCGGCGTCGTTCGGTGCGTATGCGGCTCACGCCGTCGAACTCGCGGCGCAGGTCGTCGAGGAACAGAGGGTCGATTACGCGGTGGATGTTTTCTACGCAGGTGTAGTGCATGCCTCCCTTGCGGCGCGTTTCGGGGTTTAGCGTGCTCTCGAACACCGAGCCGAAAATGGTCGGGGATATGCCACTCCAGTCGAAGTCGTTGCTTGCGTGGCGCAGAAGCAGGCCTGATATTTCGCCGTTAAACGTAGGTATCTCAATCTCGGTGTCGGCGAAGAGTCCTCCATTTACGTATGGGAAGGCGGCCAGCAGTGGGTCTTCCATGTATGGGTCGCGCTTGTCCGTCGGGGTGTTGAGCACTTGGAACAGCTCTTGCAGAGCCTTGCGCATCTTGTCTGGGGTGAACTGCGCCATGTAGTCGTGGAACAGTCCGTGCCGTCCGAAGAGGCCGGCGTCCTCGGCGTAAAGGCAGAACACGATGCGCACGCACAGCATGTTGAGGCTGCGCAGGGTCGAGGGTGCGTCGGGGTCGTGGTACTGCCGCAGTATTGCGTCATACAGCCGGCCTACTATTTCGCCAGCCTTCAGCGACACCTCGGTCTCCTTGTGGACGTGCGCGTCTGCCGGGTCGACGAGGAAACGCAGGCGGTAAAGCTCCGTGGGGATGTCTTCCAAGCGTATCTCCTCCGGCTCGCCGGAGGGGTTTTCCATGTCGTAGACAAGGAACGAGGCGAAGTTGCACGTCACAATCCAGCGCGGACGCTCGTTGTAAGGCAGCTCCGCCGAATACCGCTTTGCCTGCTGGAAGGGCGTCAGCATCGAGCCATCGCTCTGCCGTATGGGCTTACGCAGGTCTTTGCCGAGAGCCTTCTGCTCTATGAGCACATGCGTCGGGCGGATGTAGCCGTCAATGAAGCTGGTATGGTCGAGGTGTACCTTGTCCTCAAACGAGATTACGGTCTCGGGGTGTTCTACGCCGAGAACGTCGCGCAGCAGCGACAGCCAAAAGGGCTGGCTCTCGCCTTTCTCATAGCCTCGGCCCACCCATTCGTCGGCAAACCGCCGCGCCGCTTGTTGCAGTATGTTGTCTTTCATTGCTTTATTTTTTGCAGATTCGATAAAAGCTTTTTTCCCATGGCATTACGAAAGGCTACCTTTTGGCTTGCAAAAGGCAACCTTTTGCCACCTGAAAGGTCACCTTTTGCAGGGCAAAAGACGACCTTTGGGAAAGCTCGTTCCCCCCTCCTGGAAAGAGGGAGCTTGTTTGCCCTTGTTTACTTCAACTCATATAAAGTATTTTTACTCCCATATATTCTTATTCTCCAATCATTTCCAAGAACGTGTCCTCATCTACAATGGGCACGCCGAGCTTCTCGGCCTTCTGCAGTTTGGCAGGCCCCATGTTGTCGCCTGCAAGTATAAAGGAGGTCTTTCCGCTGATGCTGCCAACGTTCTTGCCGCCGTTCTGCTCGATGATGCGCTTGTACTCGTCGCGGCTGTGACGGGTGAACACGCCGCTGATGACGATGCTCTTGCCCTCAAGTTTTGTGCTGGCGGCCTGTATCTGCTCCTCGCTCAGCGACATCTGCAGGCCGTAGCCGCGCAGGCGGTTGACGATTTCCATGTTCACGGGGTTGTGGAAATACGTTATCACGCTCTTGGCTATCACCTCGCCTACGCCGTCAACATCCGTAAGTTCCTGCAAAGAAGCCGTCGAGAGGGCGTCCATCGTCTTGAAGCGGCGTGCCAGCAGGCGTGCCGACGTTTCGCCGACGAAGCGTATGCCGAGGGCGAAGACGACACGTTCAAACGGCACCTGGCGCGAGGCGGCTATGCCATCGACAACCTTCTGCGCCGACTTCTGGCGGCTTCCGTCGCCGTTGATTTGTTCGACGCGGATGTCATACAGGTCGGCTACGTTCCTTATAAGTCCGCGGCGATAGTACTCGTCAACGGTTTCAGGACCAAGGCTGTCGATATTCATCGCCCGGCGCGATATGAAATGTTCTATCCGTCCCTTGATTTGCGGCGGACATGCCGTGTCGTTGGGACAGTAATGGGCGGCCTCTCCTTCATAACGCACAAGTTCCGCACCGCATTCGGGACAGCGCGTGATAAACTCGACAGGACGTGCCGACGCATCGCGGCGCGACGTATCGACACCGACTATTTTCGGGATTATCTCTCCTCCTTTCTCCACATACACGTAGTCGCCCTCGTGCAGGTCAAGACTGCGGATAAAGTCCTCGTTGTTCAGCGTGGCGCGGCGCACCGTAGTTCCGGCCAGCTGCACAGGCTCCATGTTGGCAACGGGGGTGATTTGTCCGGTGCGGCCAACCTGATAGGTCACTTCGTTAAGGCGCGTACACTCACGCTCGGCCTTAAACTTGTAGGCTATTGCCCATCGCGGACTCTTGGCCGTATAGCCGAGGGCGCGCTGCTGACGCAGCGAATTGACTTTAAGCACTATTCCGTCAGTAGCCACGGGCAGGTTCTTGCGCTCCGTGTCCCAGTAGTTTATGAAGTCGTATATCTCCTGAAGCGTCTTCACCTTGCGCATGCCGTCGCTTATCTTGAAACCCCACGCACGGGCGCGCATCAGGTTTTCATAATGCCCGTCGCCCCCGATGCCGTCGCCGAGGAGGTAATACAAATATGCGTCAAGCTTCCTTCCGGCGGCAACTTTCGGGTCAAGGCTCTTCAGCGTGCCGCTGGCGGCATTGCGCGGATTGGCGAACAGAGGTTCTTCGGCGGCCTCGCGCTCGGCATTGATGCGTTCAAACTCCTTCCACGGCAGCAGTATCTCGCCGCGAATTTCAAACTCGTGGGGCCAGTCGCCCGGCTTAAGTACCAACGGAATGGAGCGGATTGTACGCACGTTCGCCGTAACATCGTCGCCCTGCACGCCGTCGCCGCGCGTCACTCCACGCACCAACCGTCCGTCTACATAGGTCAGCGAGATTGACAGGCCGTCATACTTCATCTCGCAGCATATCTCAAAATCCTCGCCGCCAAGCCCCTTGCTCACGCTCTCGTAGAAGTCGGCCACATCCTGCTCGTTGTACGTATTCGCCAAAGACAGCATCGGATAACGGTGAGCCACCTGGCGGAACTCCGTGCTGATGTCGCTCCCCACGCGCTGCGTAGGCGAATTCGGGTCGGCCATTTCGGGGTGGCGCGCCTCGAGTTCCTGCAGCTCGTGCATCATGAAGTCAAACTCTTGGTCGCCTATCGTAGGCTTGTTAAGCACGTAATACCTGTAATTATGTTCGTGCAGCTCCTGCCGCAGCTGCAATATCTGCTGTTTCTCGTCCATCTGCCTATACTTTAATGAAATACTTTCACGGCGCAAAGTTAGCAAAAACGTATGACAAATGCAACCGGCTGAGAGCTAATTCCTCCACACAAGACAAAAGTGGCGGAAAGGTCAGTGAGCCTCTCCGCCACACGACAAGGCGTGACGCCGTGTCATTTTTTCTTCAAAGTTCCAGTCTCGCCCCAAAGCGTATATGTAATGGTATTGCCCTTGATATATCCTGTAATGTTGTCAACGCCGTAAGTAGTGGCAAACTCTCCCGTAACCTCATCATACGTATAGGTGCTTGTAAAATGTTCAGTCTGGCCGTCAAACACGGCTACTATATCAAGCTCCGTAGTCGACTCGAATGTCACAGTGACAGAGGCGCCATCGAAAGTGCCGCGCCAAGATGTGTTCACAAGCTCGGCGTTAGTGGGGATTTTGTCACTGTCTTCGTCGTCATCGTCAGAACATGACGCAATGCCGACACACAAAACCATGGCGAAAAGCGCCATACCAATGTACCTTAATGTTTTCATCTTACTTTTTGTTTTTAGTTAATAATGTTAATGAATAAAATTATCAGACTTCAACCAAGTGTACAAAAAAGGTGCGGGATACTTTGTTTACCATTACTGTGTTGAGGCTCTGGACTGCCCACCATTATATAATAATAAACAAACCCACACCAAGAAGTATATAAACCTCCAGCATGATGCCGTGGAATATATAACTTGGATGTGGGCGTTCTTGCTTATTATCCATAATGATAGAATTGTCCTGACTCCAACACATGATATCTCAAGCTCGACGCCCTTCTTTGTATGCCCTTCCGAAGCGCGGCGAGCCGCGCCTGCGGAATTGGAGCAAAGATAAGGAATTTATCCCACATGCCAAGCATCATATCGCATTTCTTTACAAATCGAAATACATACCGGTGCATCTCCATTTACCGCAAGCGTAACACCTTGTATTCCAACGCGTTACAAAAAGCCATCTTTTGCACGCAAAAAGATTGCCTTTTGGCTCGCAATTGGCGGCCTTTTGCAATGCGAAAGGTAGCCTTTCGTGAAATCGTCACAGACAATCTTTCCGCGCACTCAAAACCCACCTGAAAGAAAAAACTGATTACATGCCTTCATTTAGCTGCAAATATGGTATTTTGCCTTCGTTAAAGCCAAATGCACAAATAAAAAAACGGGCGCAGACTTTAATGTCCGCGCCCTTGCACTTGAAATATTGCAAAGTATTGCCGGCCTGAAATGCCGCCGTCACCTGTTTACAACAAAGTTGCGTATCTGGCACTCCGTGCCCTGTGAAGCGGCGTTCTTTGATGTCGACATGCGCAGACGCAGGGTGTGGCGGCCAGGGTTCAGCTCGGTTTCGAGCATGTACGTCCAAGGGATATACAGCGACTGGCTCCACGGTGTGTATGTGTCGAGCCGCTTGTAGGGCGCACCGTCAACGCTGTATTCGAGCGTTCCGGCCGACGGGCCACATACGCAGAAAATGCCGATGGCGCGGCCTTCAAACGACAGCGTAAGGCTGCTGCCCGGGCGCTTGGCTTCAAGCATCGGCACGTCCACAAAGCCTTTGCGCTTCTCAAACTTGTCGTCAGGATGCCATTTGTCAACAATCGTCCAGCCTTTGCCCAAACGGGCCTGCGTTACAGGCAGGAACTCGCCCTTGGTATAGCTGTAAGGGTCGAGCAGCGTAGCCGGTATGTCATGGGGACGGCGCACGCTCTTTGCCGTTATGTTGCGCTGCATGTCGTCAAGAAGGTTGGCTATGGCCGCTGCATAGATGGCCTGCCCGGCTGGATGAGGATGCGAATAGCCGAACTCCTGCCATGTGAACTGTCCTGCCTTTATGCGTTCCGCTATCTCTTGGGCTAGGTTGACGGTAGGTATGCGGTAATGGTTGGCCACACGTTCGTAGTTCAAGATTACGTCGGGCACTTGTCCGCCGTCATAAACTGGCAGGAAACCGTCGGTGGCGAAATGGGCGATCACGATGTCTGTCTCCGGGTTTGCCTCCAGCGCATGGCGTATCTCACCCTCCACGCCACGCACCTGCTCGGTGGCGTTGAAGCCGTTAGTCATGTCGTTTGCCGAACCGTCGATGAACAGCAGGTCGATTTTCCCTTTCGACAGCACGTCGTTTTGCAGGCGGAACGCTCCGGGAGTGCTGCCCGTCGAGCTGATGCCGGCCTCGACAAATTCAAAATCTGTAAACGGGAAACGCTGCTGGAGCTGCTCCTCTATAATGTCTTTCCAGCCCTCCATCTCCGTTATTGAACCGCCGATGAAAGCAACACGGCCCTTGCGTTCCTTCTCAAACTTTATGAAAGAGTTGTCAAGGCCGCCACGCACGGTGTAATGCTGGAACTTCCTGTATTCCGGTTGCTTGCGCATTATGAAGTCTACAATTGGCTTAGGATTCTCCAGACTGTGCGGATGATGCCCCACGCCGGGCTTTATTATCATCTCGACCGTGCCGCCCATATCCATGTAACGCTTGCGCACCACATACATGTTCTCTTCTATCGGCACGCTCTTGTCACTGTCGCCACACACGCTGAATATAGGCACTCCGGCTTTCGCCAACGGTTCGAGCCGGTCTATCGGATTAGCGGTGAAACGGTCAAGCGTCTCTTCCGTCAGTCCCCATTTGTCCAATAAAGTCTGCCAGGAGTCCTTGTGTATCTTCTTCAGGCATGTGAACACATCGCTCAACGGGGCATCGAGATAAAGAGCTGAAACCTTGTCGGCATTGTGTGATGCCCAGACAATAGAATAAAGACCGCCGCGGCTAAGCCCTTCCATCACTACCTTAGGCGAAAGGCCGTATGTTTTTGTCATTGTCTGATAGAAGCGGTTGCCCATATCTATCGACCACGGGTTGGCATAATCATCCGTCAGGTCAAGATATGCAACATGGAAGCCTTTGTCAAGCAAGGCCATGTCGGCCCATGCAAAAGCATCGAAAAAAGCCGGCCGCCATATCCAGGGATTGCCGGGAGCAGGCTTCGACGGCACTACGACCGTTGCATTGCGGCCACGGAACTTGAAGTCGTAACGGTCACCAGTATGCCACCGGCTCTTGAAACCGGGGAAAGCCTGCGGTTCGTGTCGCTTCACTTTTCCCGTCAATGCCGTATAAACGGTTTCTGCTATGCGTGCCGCTCCGACCTTGTCGGGATGTATCTTGTCAGGAAAGTGGGCGGCCATGCCGCTGGTCGGCGTGTGCAAATCAATCACTTTCAGCCCCTCACGACGAGCCACGTCCTTGATGGCAGGTATTATGCCAGCCGTTATCACACTGTCGTTGATGCCCCACTGTATGCCATACGCCTTGGCTGGAAGGCAAAGGTAGATTTCCGGCTTCGATTCAAGTCCGCGCAGTTCCTTTATCAGGCGGCGCATATCCTTACGGAAATCCTTGCCATATTTCCAATTCTGGGGCTTTGAATCGTTTGTACCAAGCTTCACGACAACGATGTCGGGTTTGAACGCCAGCACGTCCTTATACGCCTGCTCCTTCATATAGGGAAGTTCGCCTCGCATCAGCAGATGGCGCGCACTTACACCGAAGTTGCGCACTTCGTAGCCTTTGCCCAACAACTGGCCGAGCACAGCCGGATAACTGTCGCGCTCACGGTTCTCAACACCTGAACCGTAAGTGATGCTATTGCCGACACAGGCCACCTTGACTACATTCTGCTGTTCCTGTGCATACCCTCGGATTACACACACAAGAAAAAGCAGCAAAAGACAAAAATGATAAAAATGTTTGTTGTTCATGGTTTTTATGGTTGATTGGTTGAAATGTTTTTCAAAAACATCGTGCGGCAGAAAGCCTCCGGCTACTTCTTAGTAAACTTCTTTATCGCGCTGTAAGCATCATAAAGACCCAGTTCGCCAGCCTTGCTAAGGTCGCTGATACCAATATCTTCCTTGCCAAGATTTATATTGGCTATACCCCTGTTATAATAAGCTTCGGCAAGTTTCGGGTCTATCTTTATCGCCTTGTCATACTCTTCTATCGCCCTGGCATAATCCTTGTTGGAAGCGTGCAGGTTGCCACGGTTGAAATAAAGATATGCATTGTTAGGGTTTAGCTCTATCGCCTTGTCTAAATCAGAAATGGCACCGACTGTTTTCAGACGTACATCAGCCCCCCGGGAAGCGTCATACTCGTTGATTCGGGCCTGGCACACGGCACGCTGCCAATAAGCCAAAGACGACGTGCTGTCAGTCTGGATGTAAGCCGTAAGGTCTCTTACAGCATCCGCATAGTTCTGCACAACACTGTTAGCAATACCGCGCTGAAGTATGAGTCCCTTGTCTTCCTGCAAATCACGGGAAGCATCAATGCGTACAGACAATGTGTCTACAAAGGCGAAAATGTCTTTACTTTCCTGCTCTGACAGCTGTTTCACACCACACCTTATATAAATATTACGCAACGGCCTGGTGGCGAAATTAAACTTCTCGACATCGTTGTCATACGCTTGATATGCCTTGACCGCATTGTCATACGGACTGAACGAAAGCTGGAACATAGGCTGGAACACCACCTCAATCTTACGGTTTTGCACACGGCCACGGTACACCGTGGAATATTCATGCTGCACTGCGTTCTCGTCCTCGACAACAAGCTGATTATACTTGTCAAAATCAATCTCGCTCTTCTTCCGCACTTCATCCTTTTTCTTCCTGCTCCACCTTTGCTGGCGGCCATAACGCTTGTCCATTTGCGCCTTGAAGATACGGAACTCGTCAAATTCCGCTTTTGAAGTCATGCCGACCTTACGATAACAGCGGGCACGGTTGCTCAACCCGACCCAGAAATTAGGGAATTGGTCGATTAGCTTTGTATAATCCCTGATGGCACCGTAAATGTCACCCGTCCGCTCAAGAAGTACCGCACGGTTGTATATAGCCATGACATTGTCAGGCTCAAGGTTTATAATGTAATTGAAATCCTCTATCGCCCTGTTGTCATCGCCAACCTGAACACGCAACTGCCCTCTGTTGTAATGCGCAAGGAAATTATTGGGGTCAATCTCCAATGCTTTATCGTAATCTGCCATCGCACCGCTTAGATTATTGATGTTATAGCGGGCCAAGGCACGGTTTACATAATTGGTCGCGGTATTCGGCTTCAAATGGATTGCCTTTGAAAGCTGCGTGTCGGCATCTTTCCATTCACGCTGTGACAGACTTATCATTGCACGAAAAGCCCAAGCGTCACCGTCATATGGATCAAGCTCAAGGCTCTTGTCAAGATATTTCGCACCTTCTATCGTGTCCTTTTGCTGCAAGCAAACCTCCGCCTTGAGCGAAAACGCCTTGGCATAAGTCTTCCACATCGTCATCATCGAGTCCAAATCGACATTCGCCGCGTCATAGTCTTTTTTTTCAATCTTGCACAATACACGGTTGAACCACAGATTCTTATCATAAGGATTAAACTCGATTGTCTTGTCATAGTCTGCTATCGCTTCATCATACTTGTTCTGCTTGATACGGCACAATCCACGAAGCTCAAACAAATCAGGCACATACGGATTAAGCCTTATCGCCTCCGAACAGTCTTTTTCCGCTCCTACATAGTCGTCAAGATAAAACTTTGCCACAGCACGCAAGAACCAAGGTTCATAAAGGTAAGGCTTTACCATTATAACCTGGTTGAAGTATTGTATTGAAAGGACATAATCCTCATAATAAAGCGCGCTACGCCCCACATCGATAAGCCTGTCTGTCCTGAACTGCGAACAAACCGGCAAAAACGCGAACAATAGCAAAAATGACAGCAAAAACTTGCGCATATTAATTGAAGATGTCCTGAAATACAAATAAAAAACACGCGCCGCAGACCTGCAACGGTCACGACGCGAAAAAACCTTACAGTCTATTTATGGGCTATCTTGGTACGGTAATTGCAATTGAAACGGCCTTGCAGTATTGACTTCAACTTGTTTTTAATAAGCTGCCGGCGCAGCGGCGACACACGGTCGATGAAAAGTTTTGCGTCAAGATGGTCGAACTCATGCTGCATGACACGCGCCAAATAACCTTCTACCCATTCGTCGTGCTCGACAAATTCCTCATCCATATACTTGACACGGATACGCGTAGGGCGCTTAACACTTTCATGTATGCCCGGAACCGACAGGCATCCCTCCTCGGATGTGTCTACTTTCGTATCGTCATACTCAAGTATGTGTGGATTTATATATGCCTTGCGGAACCCCTTATATTCGGGTAAATCTTCTGAAAGCACATCAAGGTCTATCACAGCCAGACGAATGCCAAGACCTATCTGGGGAGCCGCCAAGCCCACACCGTCAGACGCGGTAAGCGTCTCAAACATATTTGCTATGAGTCCTTTCAGATCAGGATAACTGTCATCGATGTCCTGCGACACCTTGCGCAGCACCGGATGACCATAAATATAAATAGGTAATATCATCGTTTTCTTCTTGCAGATTCCAAATAACCTTGCAATATTATCGTTGCACTCAACTCGTCGACAAGAGCTTTGTCTTGTCTTTTCTTCTTATGCAAACCGCCGTCTATCATCGCCCTATGCGCCAACACGGAAGTAAAGCGCTCGTCATAAAACTCAACCGGGATACCAGGGAATTCCTTACGCCAGCGATTTACAAACGGCACTATCCTTGCCATATTCTCGCTCGGGCTTCCATCAGCCTGCTTAGGCTCGCCGACCACAATGAGTTCGACCTGCTCCCTGCTGACATAATCGCGTAGGAAATCAAGCAGGCCTGACGTAGGAACTGTCACCAATCCGCCTGCAATAATCTGCATCGGGTCGGTGACAGCTATGCCAGTACGTTTCTTTCCGTAATCGATAGACAGGATACGGCCCACGTATTTATTTCTGATTATACAACAACCAAGCATCAGGATACTGTGCCCTAAGCTCATTACGGCTGTTTACCGCATCCGCCTTGGTATCATAAGTAGCGGCAATGACACGGTACATCTGGTTTGACGGGTTATATGCCACTTGCGCGTCATATCCCTGGCTCTTAAGTGTAGCCTGTAAACCTTCCGCATTTGCCTGCATCGCGAAAGAACCGACAATGACGCTGAAATTCTTAAGACCGCCTCCATTGACAACAGACAAGCTTTCTTGTCTTACAGGAACATTGTCCGCATTATCAACAACCACGGTCTCGCTTGCAGGTTTCTCCACAACAGGAGCAACCACGGCGATTTCCTCATTACCCTGATTTTGTTCTGTGGCACGGTTCTCTTCCTGAGCTTTAGCTTTCTCATACATCTTCTTGTAAGCACTTTCAGATGATTTACAACCCGTAAACGCCAAAGCCACGCATAAGCCTGCGCACATAACCATGTATTTCTTCATAATTTCTCGTGTTATTGTTTAGAAATCAGTTTATTTTTCTACATTTATTGTGCGAAATTACACAAAAACGAGTAAAACCGCCGAAAAGTGGCACATAAAGTTTGTTAAATCAAACAAATACAGTGTTTTTAACAAAAAAGTCCGATAAAAACATTGGCTTTTGGGAATTTATCACTATTTTTGCTATCAGGAAATCCATTTACAAAAACAGGCATTATTGCTGACGAGAATTATTGTACAACATTAAACTTATATTAATTATGAAAGCATTAGGTTATATCGGCGCATTTTTAGGCGGCGCCATCGCAGGAGCGGCTTTAGGCTTGCTTCTTGCACCGGAAAAGGGTAAAGACACTCGCGAAAAGATAACTGACGCAATTGACGACTTTTGCCAGAAGCACAATATCAAGTTGAGCAGAAAGGAAATGAACGACTTGGCAGAGGACATCACAGACGTAGCTGATACCGAAAAGGCTTAAACCACTGTTTAGCACATGTTTTCAAGCGACAAGAACATTGAAACCATCGGCCAGCTCATACAACTGGTAAAACACAGTATCGGGCTTCAGGGAGAATACCTGAAGCTCGATATCATGGAAAAGACTGTAAGGATAATCACAGCCTTACTGCTCTTTGCCATACTCACACTGATTGTCATAGCAATCTTGTTTTTCATTTCGATGTCGGCAGCAATCGCTATGGGAGAATCTATCGGCTACCCTGCTTCATTCGGCATCATTGCAGCTTTTTATATTATAATATTCATTTTATTCCTCGTTTTTAGAAAAAGCTGGATTGAAAGACCGTTAATCAGATTCATAACCAGCTTGTTAATGGAATAAACCGTCCCCAAAAACATGAAAAAAACAGAAACCTACAACACCTTGCACGAAATAAGGCTGCGCAAAGAAAATATCCTGTCTGAAATCAGGATGGACAATCAACAAATCAACATGCTTTGGAAAGACTTGTTTCGCAAGCCAGAACCAAAAAAGAAAGCACTTTCGCTCTCGTCCATCATGACAATGGGTACAGGAATGGCCGACGGCTTATTATTCATATGGAAATTATACCGCAAATATAAAAAGAAGTAGCTTAAAATATCAGGAAAACACAAAGATTTCAAAACCTATATAAATAAAAAAGGAGTACCGCTGTACTCCAACCTTGTTAACCTTAAATCTAATACTATGAAAAACACGGTGCAAAGGTACTGACATCTTAGGAATATTCCAAATTACGGTGCCTTTTGCTATCATGTTTTATTATTTATTAACCTATTTAATGCTGATTTTAATACATATTTAGACTAAAAGCCAAAAATTTGTCCGTCATAGGCAAGTTTTATACCGTCTGGCAACATCCGATTAACATCCTCATGCAAACCGATATCATGCCCCATGTGCGTAAAGAAAGTATATTCCGCACCCACCTTACGGGCAAAAGCAACGGCCTGTCCTACTGTAAGGTGTGAATGATGGTCGGGAGTGAAGCGAAGGGCATTTACCACAAGAACCTTCACACCATAAAAAAACTCAAGCTCATTGTCGCTAATGGTTTTCATGTCGGTTATATACATCAAGTCACCAAGCCTGTACCCCAATATAGGGAGCTTGTCATGCATTACCTGAACAGGCATTACGTCAATTCCGCCAATACGCAAAGCCTGATGCGGCTTTATAACATTAAGGCTTATATTCGGCACTCCCGGATATTTATTTTTGCCAAAACAATAAGGTATAGAAAGCCTTAGCCTTTCCGCCGTCGTCAAATCAGAGAACACGTCTATCCTGCCAAACACGCAAAACGGCCGCAAATCGTCAATGCCGCCAACGTGGTCATAATGAACATGCGTCAACAAAACTGCGTCGATTTTCTTGAACTCCTGCCCCAACATCTGCTGGCGGAAATCCGGGCCACAGTCTATCAATATCCTTGTACCGCAAGCCTCCACCAATGCCGAAGCACGCAACCTCTTGTCATGCACATCAGTACTTGAACACACCTTGCATGTGCATCCTATGGTTGGCACACCTACTGATGTGCCCGTTCCGAGAAACGTGAGCCTCATCGTCAAATGATATTTACTTCAGGAGTTATCTCTATGCCAAATTTATCCTTGACATCGTCCTTTACGGCATCACACAATCTCAACACTTCCTCGCCGCTGGCTCCGCCGTGATTTACAAGAACCAAAGCCTGCCGCAAATGGACACCGGCCCTGCCCATTGACCTGCCTTTCCAGCCACATTGCTCTATGAGCCAGCCTGCCGGTATTTTTTCATGTTCCTCATCGACAGGATAATGGGGAACATCACCAAACCTTTCTATCAACTGCAAGTATTTTTCCTTGTTCACAACAGGGTTTGTAAAAAAGCTGCCGGCATTTCCTTCCTCTGCCGGGTCTGGCAGTTTTGCCTTGCGTATTCCTATTATGACATCCCTCAACTGTGCCACTGTCGGCGAACTTATACCTCTTGCCTCCAGTTCGGCACGTATGTTTCCATAACAAAGATGCGGCACAAAAATGTCCGATAATTTATATGTGACGTATGTTATCATATAACGGTTGCGCCATTCGCCCTTGAACTTGCTCCATCTGTAAGAATATCCGCATTCATCGTTTGAAAACACGCAAAGCCCGCCGTTTTCCATGTCTACGGCTTCAATCTTGTCTATCAAGTCCTTGGCCTCAACACCATACGCCCCGATGTTCTGTACCGCCGTAGCGCCTACTTCTCCCGGAATAAGTGAAAGGTTCTCCGCGCCGTACATGCCATTATCCACACACAGCCTTACAATGTCGTCCCATACTTCTCCGCTGCCGCAACGTAAATACACACTGCCGTCCATACGCATGGCATGACGTCCCTTTATGGCTGAATGCAACACCGTTCCGTCATAATCCTTGGTGAAAAGAACATTGCTGCCGCCGCCCAAAAACAACAGAGGGCGGTCGGAGTCGGTAAGCGAAGACGCCACCTGCCGTAGTTCTTCAACATCTGAAAACTCTATGAAACGGCGGCACTTCACGTCCATTCCGAACGTATTGTGCCCTTTCAAGCTATAGTCATACAAATCTTTCATACCAAAGTTTTGACTGAATGAAAATCCGAAGGCCGGTTGCCTTACTCCGACAGGCTTACCAATTTCCACTCTCCGTCGATACGCTTGAACGTCAAACGCATCTCCATTCCATTGGCAATGCCACGCATCACGAATATCTTTTGAGTGCCCTCGGAGTATTTCTGGCCATACATTATATTATATATGGCTCCCGAAGGCAGTTCCGGAGCAAAGGCCGGCCATGTTTCAGGAGCTATCTCTCCCGTCATCGTACTGAAATCATCGTCTGGATCCGGCCCGGTGAACTCTACCGGATTGTTAAGACTTTCCAGTTGGAACTCAGAATCTGTGGCGAAACGCTGGTAAAACGCAAGAAACGAGGCATTGGTGTTGTTCACCATGTCGTTTGTCCTGACTGAAGTCAGCATCCAACGGCCTCCTACCCTGTCGAACATGTATTTTTCAACTTTCTCTTCTACAAGGTTTACCTTTTCTATGACAACATTGTTTATCGAAGTGTCTTTCACCACGTCCATCTGCTTCTCGTTGTCGAATATCAGCGTGTAATAGCCCTGCTCCATAAAGAAAGGCTCCATTTTCCATTGTGCCCTTTTAACATAGGTCACGCTTTCCCCGTCGACCACCTTCAGCGGAAACTTTATCCTGCTGAACTGCAACTTGCTGTTGGCGGCAAAGTTGAATATGAAATCGTCAAACAGTTCGTCGGCGGCCTTCGGCATCGGCTGTTTCGAGATTATTTCCACTATGGTGTCAGTAGCGGCAGTATCTACGGTAAGCGTCGTGTCTACGGCCGTAGAATCTGCCGCCTCCGGCTTCCTGTCGGAGCAGCCTGTCCACACCATCAACATTGACAGGCACACAGCAAAGAGCAATAAAAGACCCTTTCTCATAATTTCCTTAACTATTTCAGCGGATGCGTGAAAACCGGTGCATGGTTTATACGGCCTAAAGCGATACGGCATTTACCGCCGGAACAACACTGCGTTGCTGCGCCTTCAGCACCGCTTTACACGCGTCTGTAACAGTCTCTCAAAATTTGCGCAAAAGTACAACTTTATTTTGGTTTATGGCATATATTCAAGCTAAAAATATTACCTTTGCATCAAGATTTTAATACGCATCAAAATTATCTTCAAAATGATACTCGACAAAATAGCGAAACTGCTTGAAGAAGTAAAAGGACTTAATGCTTCAACGCCTGAAGAAATAGAAGCTTTAAGACTTAAATACCTAAGTAAGAAAGGCGAAATCAACACTCTTATGACCGACTTCCGCAATGTTCCGGCGGAACAGAAAAAGGAAGTCGGAATAAAAATCAACGAGTTGAAACAAACCGCGCTCGAACGCATCAACTCGCTGCGCGAACAATGCGAGGCCGAAGACAACAGGAACGAAGACACTGACCTTACACGCACGCCTTATCCCATTAGGTTCGGCACGCGACATCCGCTTACAATAGTAAAGAACGAGATAATCGACATCTTCTCGCGCATGGGATTTACGCTTGCCGACGGCCCTGAAGTCGAGGACGACCTCCACGTATTCACAAAGATGAACTTCGCCGCAGACCATCCGGCGCGCGACATGCAGGACACTTTCTTCGTTGAAACCAACCCCAACGACGTTACCAAGAACATCATCCTACGCAGCCACACAAGCTCCGTCCAGGCACGTGTCATGGAGACGACGCAGCCTCCTATCCGCGTAATCTGCCCAGGACGTGTCTACCGCAACGAAGCCATCACGGCGCGCGCGCACTGCTTCTTCCACCAAATAGAAGGACTTTACATCGACAAAAACGTATCGTTCACAGACTTGAAGCAGGTCCTTCTTACTTTCGCACGCGAACTTTTTGGGGCAGACACAAAAATCCGCCTGCGTCCGAGCTACTTCCCGTTCACCGAACCAAGTGCGGAGATGGACATTTCATGCCACATCTGCGGGGGCAAGGGCTGCGGTTTCTGCAAGCATACGGGGTGGGTTGAAATCCTTGGATGCGGCATGGTTGACCCCAACGTGCTCGAGCTCTGCGGCATAGACAGCAAGGTTTACAGCGGTTACGCTTTCGGTCTCGGTGTCGAACGCGTCACAAACCTGAAATACCAGGTGTCCGACCTGCGGCTGTTCTCCGAGAACGACGTCCGCTTCCTGCACGAATTTGACTCGGCAAATTAATTCTTCAGGGAACAGGGACAAGGAGAGAAGGAACAAGTAGAGGCCAATTGCCGCATGCAGGCATGCAATGAAACAAGGACATCTACTTGCTCCTTCTCTCCTTACTATTTCAAAGCAAAAGGCAAACACATGAAAGAGCGTCTTTTCACACGCAGTTACATTTTCATCCTCGCGGCAAACTTCCTCCTTTATTTCGGCTTTTGGATACTCATACCCGTCCTGCCGTTCTATCTCCGCGAGACTTTTCACTGCCCTGCCGCCATACTCGGCGCCATACTTAGCTGCTACACGGTGAGCGGACTGTGCGTGCGTCCGTTTTCAGGCTATCTCATGGACAAGTTCCCACGCAAGCCCATATACATACTTTGCTATTTCGCATGCACGGCAATCTTCCTCGGTTATATCGCTGCCGGAGTGCTTACATGGTTCATTGTGCTGCGCGCGCTCCACGGCATAGCGTTCAGCAGCGTGAGCGTAGGCGGCAACACGCTGTGCGTTGACATCACCCCGAGCAGCCGCAGGGGTGAGGCGCTGGGCTATTACGGACTGATGAACAACACGGCTATGGCCCTCGGCCCAATGACAGGACTTTTCATGCACGACAACGTCAGCTATAACGGGATATTCCTTACGGGCATGGCTTTCAGTACGGTGGGCTTGCTGTTCGCCATGTGCATAAAGGCACGCACGCCTGAATCAATCAAAGCGCGGCAGGCAGGCGCAGCTCCGGCCGCCACAAACCGCAAACTGTCGCTCGACCGCTTCTTCCTTATCAAGGGGATACCCGTCAGCATTTCCTTGCTTATGCTCTCCATTCCTTACGGGGCGACGACAAACTTCGTGGCAATGTACGCACGCGAAATCCACCTCGACGTTCCGTCGGGATTTTTCTTCACGCTAATGGCCGCAGGCATGGGTGCCTCACGCCTTGTAGCCGGCAAAAAGGTTGACCAGGGATACATCACACAGTGCATCCACATCGGCCTTTACCCTGTCGTGCTGGCGTTCTTCATACTTAGCATGTGCCGCTTCGCCGCACCTTTCTCCACAGGCATTGCCGAAGCAATGTTCTTCTCCGTCCCCGTGCTGCTCGGCATCGGCTTCGGCGTTATCTTCCCGGCCATGAACACTCTCTACATCAACCTTGCGCCCAACAACCAGCGCGCCACAGCCACCAGCACTTACCTGACGGCCTGGGACGTCGGCATTGGCATTGGCATAGCGACAAGCGGCATCATAGCGCATTACTTCACATTCTACATGGTTTACCTCATCGGCTCCGTGCTCTGCCTTGTCTCGATGCTTTATTTCAACATGAAAGTGACGCCGCATTACAACCGCAACAAGCTCAGGTAAATGGTACTGAAAGTTACGGCTACAGGTTAAAGTATCACAACTTCACTTACTGCTAAAATAAAACGTGGCTTTTTGCAGTCCCAAAGGCCACGTTTTACCTTCTAAAAGGCCACGTTTCGCAATGCAAAACGTGGCCTTTTGCAACGCATTGGCTTACAGCACGTTACCCCACACTACGGCAAGCCGTGCCCAAACTGGCAAAACCGCACTGACGGCGGCCGCCTTGGCGGCTGGCAACAACGCAGAAACTCATTACCGGAACAAGCAAATATTGTGATGGAAAAACATCAAACAGAATGACATTTAATGCGAGTAAATGTTAAATATTAGTTTTTTAGCATTTAAAATTTGCATTTTACGCAATAAAACTATATATTTGCGACATCTTATTTATGATTTCGAAGATTTTAACGAAATCGTCAGAGGTTGGCTGCATCCTGCGCCAACCTCTTTTTATATAACCTGCTTTTTCGTCCGCATTGTTTGGACATTTGACCGGATTTGCCTATTTTTGCGACCAACAATACTACTTTCACCATGAAAACGCTTAAACTACTTGCCGTTATCCTGTCGGCCGCCATCTGCTTGGGGGCGTGCGAAAAGGCCGAACTGGAAAAAGAAAAAGGACACGAAGAACAGCCTTCCGGCGACGGAGGAGGATGGATTGAGGAAGTGGGCGACGGCAGCGACGACGGCTTTGACACAGGCAGCGTGGTTGATGTCGCCACGTTCCGCAGCAACAGCATAGGCCGGCAGGTGTGGCTTAAAGGCTACATTGTCGGCGCGGCGACGGGCGCCAACAACAAGACAAAATACGAGTTCGGCCCTACATTCACCCTACACACGGCCATCCTGCTGGCCGACGACCCGGCGGAGACCAACCCCGGCAAGGTTGTCCCCATACGATTGCAGCAGCAAAAGTACCGGGCCATGCTCAACCTTAAGGACAACCCCGGCAACAAGGGCCGGCGCGTAGCCGTGTTCGGCATACAGGAAAAATACCTTGACATGCCGGGTATAAGGACTATCGACGCGTTGGAACTTGACCCCGACTGAACAACAAAGCGGCTTCTGAACGCGGATGCAATTCTGAATTTTGTTAAATTTTGACAGCACGCAGTGCATTTTCATTAAATAATTTTTGCCAAACAGACCAATATCCTTATCTTTGCATATATAAAACCGCATGAATGTCAGCAAAGCTCCCATTCATTAGGAGTTAAAGGAGTTAAAGTAGTTAACGTTCGCTCCGCTCACTAAGGAGTTAAAGACAAATGCCTTGCAGGTTTATGCCTTATCAACGGCAGTAGGGCTGTTTGCAGATATTCATTAAAACTAATTAAAACAACATTTCACAAAACCCTTGCCTATCGGAACATCATTACTTCAAGAACAAAAAAGTAATAATGAAAAATCTTAACGCATTGACCGACGAGGAACTCGCCTTGGCCTACATTGACGGAGACAACAGCGCCTTCGACGAGCTTTTGTCGCGCAACCAGGGCAAGCTGTTCTCATATATCCTGTTCGTGGTAAGGGATGAAGACAAGGCCAACGACCTGTTCCAAGAAACTTTTGTGAAGGTCATAACCAAGCTTCACGAAAAGCGCTACGTTGACAGCGGCAAGTTCAGCGCATGGATTATGCGCATTGCCCACAACGTGATGATGGACTGGTACAGGGAGCAACGCGCCCGCAACCTAATCGAACTGTCAGAGGAGAACAACTTGTCGAACCTGAGCAAGAACGACATCCTTGAAATAAACGTGGAGAACCGCTACGTCAACGACCAGATTATGACCGACGTAAAGAAGATGATGAACATGCTGCCGCCCACACAGCGCGAAGTGGTATTCATGCGTTTCTACCAAAACCTCTCGTTCAAGGAAATCGCCGAGCTTACCGGCGTGAGCATAAACACCTCGCTCGGACGCATGAGATACGCCATTCTCAACCTGCGCCGCATGACAAGGGAACACAACATAGCCCTGCAATTGGACTGATTTAATTAAGAATTAAGAATTAAGAGTTAAGAAAAATACTCTTGTTGATTGTTACAAGGCATATTTTCTTAACTCTTAATTCTTAATTCTTAATTAAATCAAAGCCTTTTCAGCTCCCTTATTTTGGCCTCCGGGTCGGCGGCTTTGAATATGTAGCTGCCGCTTACGAGCACGTCAACGCCAGCAGCGACGAGCCGGGGCGCGGTGTCGGCCTGCACTCCCCCGTCGACCTCTATCAGCGCACGGGAACCCGACCCGGCGATAAGTCCGCGCAGACGCTTCACCTTGTTTATAGTGTTCTCAATGAAGGCCTGCCCCCCGAAGCCGGGGTTGACGCTCATAAGCAGCACCATGTCAACGTCGGCAATAACGTCTTCAAGCATGCTTACGGGCGTAGACGGGTTGAGAGTAACCCCCGCCTTCATTCCTGCGGAGTGTATTTCGCGTATCGTGCGGTTGAGGTGCGTGCAAGCCTCGTAGTGTACATTCATCATCATCGCGCCCGTCCTGGCGGTGCGGGCGATGTAACGATCCGGTTTCTCAATCATGAAATGCACGTCGAGCGGCTTCTTGCAGGCACGCGCCACAGCGTCTATGACGGGGAAGCCGAACGAGATGTTGGGCACGAACACACCGTCCATCACGTCAAGATGGAGCCAGTCTGCCTCGCTCCTGTTTATCATATCGATGTCGCCTTGCAGGTTGAGAAAGTCGGCAGCCAGCAGCGAAGGTGATACCATTGTAGCCATAACCTCTACTGTATTGCGTCAGTTAAGGCAGTAGGCCTCGGCCTGCCCGTTAACCTTTATCACGCGGTATGTGTAGGCAATCTGCCTGATTAAATTCAGCGTCTTGAACGACGGCGACTTCTCTTCTTGTGTAAAATACTTCATAGGCATGTAGTTTTGATTTGTGTCCCTTTATTTATGTAACGCCTGCAACAGTTTTTTATTACACATTCCGCAATGTTTTTTTGCCGCACTCCTACCGTGCAACGTCCCGCCCCGCCTTCTTTTGCCGGCAGGTCAGTCGCCGGCTGCGCAACCGACTGACTGTCAATGCGTTGCGAAAGGCCGCCTTTCGCATTGTAAAAGGTGGCCTTTCAGCGTGTAAAAGACGGCCTTTTGCATTGCAATTTGCCACCTTTTGATTGAAGGTTGGAAACCAGCGGATTTGCAATCTGTTGCACAATCGCACGCCAGACTATAAATCCGACGATACGGCTTGGAGCACATGCCTGCATCAACTGCATTAAAAATACAAGCATGACACTTGCACTTATCGCCACAATTACAACGATACGAAAGCAGAATTAACATTATTATAACAAAAAATTATACCGTTTCTCTTGCTTATTTCAAATCAAAAGCATAACTTTGCATCATAAAACAAACTGAAACTGCCTACTATACGCAGAACGGCAGGCCGTGAGGCATAGCTGAAAACATTTCAATTCAAAACAATATTATCCTTAATTCCGCAACACTATAGTTTAACATTATTTATAAGTGCCTGAGCAA
>ERZ826146.43-NODE-43-length-126840-cov-12.047214_pt1 | contig 126840 bp, 148 predicted proteins | sample MGYA00519857_ERZ826146 | MGnify/ENA primary metagenome ERZ826146 (study PRJEB31778, sample SAMEA3449222) | human gut metagenome | biome: human gut; feature: human-associated habitat; material: faeces | place: United Kingdom | collected 2010/2012 ...
CGTCTCTACAAGTTTTCGTCGAACTCACGTTAACACACCCTTCGGGCATGCCCGCTACCAAGCGAGCATGCCCGAAGTTTTTTTAGAGGAATTCCCTATACATTATTAATATATACGCGCATGAGGCTCACGGCCATTTATTTATTATTCATGATTTTCGGGGAAAACATGATGTCTGTTCAAAATAAACGCGTAATTTTACGGGCGACCAATGGATTATGCCAAGCACATATCACTGATGTCAAGAAGCAGCGATTCTACTACCATCCCGCCCATCTTGCCAGTACGAGCTACCTCAGCAACCTTGATGACGAGAGCTTCAGCTCCAACGGCATAACCTTCGGGCAAACGTAATTAACGGAACTTTGTAAAAAGGCGAGAATGGATTATATATATTATAGAATGTATGTGTGGTACAAGAGAAAAAAGGATTGTGCCAAAATAAATAGTGCATTATTCATAGCTTCTATTAGATTCTTTTTATATTTCCCGTTTATGGGGATTGCAATAAATTTTTTCAATAATGCCAGGAAGGGTTTGACTTTAATACTATATTTGGTATATGCAGTTTCAATACTTACGCATTCATTGATAAAATACACTAGGCAAACTGATTCAATATTAGAAAAGTATAAACATTCAAAATACAATAAAACAACGCACAACTATGTAATTTTTAGCACATTGCCTATAAGTGTAATTGGAGGGATTCTTTTTTATATTCTAGTTTACAAAACCGTTGTCATTCCATATGCATTAGAAGGAAAATTCTTTTATCTAATTAATCGTTTGTAAGAAGAGTACATATCTAAAATGAAGCACATAATATTAACAATAAATATCTTGAATTTTTATGTTTACCAGTTTGTCGCTAAACATAAAAAGATTTCCCCACTTACCCCATAGATATTACATCAGAGAAAATCGTTGGTCTCTTATTTACCATCAACTGTTTAATACACATTCAAGAATACAGCAATAAGTTTAAGTCACTTCAAACTTTTAGTAGAAGATTTTACTCCTATTAGAGATATGATTAAAAGAGATAATAGAGGGTATTACTTAGAAACAGAATTAGGGAAATTAAGACTAAGAAAAGGAGTTTTAAGTACATACTTAAAGAATCAAGCTTTTAGTTTAAATAGAATAGCCTTAGATGAAAAAGGATTTATATTCTCTGATTCTATATATAAAACAGTTTATGGTAGAGATATTAATAATAGAGAGGCTTCTTTTGTGGAGTCAAATAATGACAAAAAAACTATGTATGAATATTGTTACTTGAGATATGAAGGATTTTATATTTCAAATGCTCCATCAGTACTTGACCTTGTGACAAATATGTCAAACGAAGATAAAATGTATGGAGTTAAACTAGCCTTAGAATTAAAAAGCTATAATATAGCCAGTTCATTGAATGATTTTAACATATTTAGTCATATGAATCCTAAAGCAGATTCGACTGATGTAAAAGAATTCTTTTTAAATTGTGCTAGAAATCTTTATAGTATAGGTGAATCAATGACAGATAAAAATAGAGTAACAAGCGCTTTAATAAGTTTAGTGTATGTTCTTGAAAGAAGAGACGGATTTGACGGGGACAAATTTGATAAAGCTTTTAATAAATACGGAGTAAATATTCCTAGCAATATCTATGAAGAGGTTAAAAGAATATTTCTTAACGGAAAATCTGACCTTATATATGAGTCAAACTGTCCGTCAATGAATTCTAATGTTAAATTTATACAACATTTAGTTAATCGTTATTTAGTGATGTTAGGAGAGTAAGGAGGGGTAATATATGTTTAATATAGGTGATGTAATAATAGGGCGTGGTCGCAACGTTTATAGAATAACTAATAGTGACAATCTTTGTATTGTCACTATGACTAGAGAAGATGAAAATATATTTAACATAGATATAGATGATGGAGATATAATAGTAGCACCGTTAATATCTTATAAACACAAAAAATTTGAAGTTTGGTCTACACATTTTAATCTTATAAAGACAATAGATAGCAAAAACGGAATGAGCAAAGGAGATAGGGTTGTTCTTAGAGAAGCGTGTGAAAAGGTACTAGGAGTCCCTAAAGATGCAGTTGGAGAGATAGTGTCTTTTATAAATGAAGATGATATAATAGATAGATTTGGGGAAATTGTAGTAGCGTTTCCAAGTTTAAAAAAATACGAAATAATAAGAAAAAATTATATTAAACACTTGACAACACTTTGATAATATGGTATAATATAAGTATAATAAAGAAAAGGAGAGGGTTATATGAATAAAAATACAAATAAGAAGAGTAAAGATAATTTTATGAAACAACTTATAAAAGAAGAGAAGAAAGGGTTAAAACTTATAGGTTGTACGCTACTTTGTTTAACATTATTTTTAACAGGTATGCATTTTGGTTCTAATCGTGCTACTTGTTATACAGATAGGGAACAGGCTATCGAAATAGCGAAACAAAGTAGAAGTGAATTTACAGAAGAATATAACGATATAACAGGAGATATCCTAAATAATTATTATGATAATTCAGCTTATGGATTAGAAGAATGTCAAGTTACTTACGGATTAGGTATCATGACAGAAATGATAATAAACAATATAAATAAAGATTTATTAATTAATGAATGTGATTCTTTAATAAATCAAATGAATGAAGATAGTATTAATTTAGTAAATGCTTATAAATTAAAACAATTAATAATGGAAAAATATTAAGATAAATTTAAAGGGGGAAACCGAATGAAAAAGTGGTATGTATTTTTTAATAAGAGTAACAGAAGATATGAGGTAAGAAAAGCTACTATAATAGGGGAAACAGAAGACAGTTATGTGATATTAGAAGGAGAAGACACAATCGTTAAAAGAAAAGATTGTGTCTTTGATGACAAAAATTATGCTAATATAGTTAAAAAAGAGTTGGTAACTACTAGAACTGTAAAAAATAGATTTAAAGGTAAATACTATATTTGCCCTAAATGTGGTAAAAAAATAAGAAGAAATGAAATAACAGTAGACCATAAAATACCTAAAGCCTTCTTTAAGAAATTGGCTAAAGAGAAATACGGGGTTGATGATTTAAGACTTGTAGAAGAATTGTGGGAACAATGTTGGAACTTTAATAATTTAAGATTAATCTGTGAAGACTGTAATAAAAAGAAAAGTTCTAATCCTTATATCTTAGAACGCTATATAGCTAAGAAAAGTTATATGCAAAAAAAGAATGAGTGTGTTAATAGAGGTGCTAGAAAAATGAGTATAAGAAATAATAACTTTATATCTAAAGACTTAGAGATGGAGATATTAAAAAGATACGGAAATACTTTTGATAAAAAATATATTCTTTAGGAGGGCGATGTTAATTATGAATAATTTATTATTAAAGAACAAAGAGTATGACTTTATAAGAACTGATAGGTTTACAAAAGAAAATCCTATATGTTTACTAACTTATGGTGGTTCATATGCCTATGGGACGAATGTAGAAGGTTCTGATATTGATTTAAGAGGTATATATTTAAACTCTAAGGACGAAATATTAAGTATGAAATGTAAAAATAAGCCATATACTCCTTCAGATTCAGATACAGTAATATATCCGTTGAAACAAATGATAAATTTATTGTGTAATTCTAACCCTAATGTAATAGAAATATTAGGGACAAGAGAAGATGACATTTTTATAATAACAGAAGAAGGCAGAATGTTAAAAGATAACGTAGAGACATTTTTAAGTAGCGATGCAGTTTATAATGCATTTTTAGGATATTCACAGAATCAATTAAGAAGGTTGAAAAACGCTATGGCTAGAGATAGTTATACTCAATCTGAAAAAGAACAACACTTATTAGAGTCTATCCAAAAAAGAATGAATACATTTGAAATATCTTACCAACATATGGATAAGGATTTGAAATTATACATAGATAGTTCTTTAAAAGAAGACTATGATAAAGAGATAATGATAGACATAAATTTAAATCATTATCCGTTAAGAGATTTAAAATGTATGTTGAATGAAATGGGAGAGGTTATTAAGCAGTATGGGAAATTAAACCATCGTAATAAAAAGAAAGACGAATTGCATCTATTGAAACATTCGATGCATTTAGTTCGTTTATATTTAATGGGAACAGATATATTAAGTGGTAAAGGTGTTAGGACATACAGAGAAGATGAAAAAGAATTATTGTTAGATATAAGAAATGGGAAATATACTTACGAAGAAATATTTGAAATAGCAAATGATTTAGAAGAAAAATTTAAGTATGCTAAAGAAAATAGTGTATTGCCTAAAAAAATAAATGAGAAAAAAATATCTGAATTAGTTATGTCAATAAATGAAAAAGTTTTGCAAAGATAATTAAGTCAAATAGTATAAAAATTTTGAAAAAACACTTGACAACAATATGAGTTTATGATATAATATAAGTATAATAAAGAAAGGAGGTGAGGTGGTAACATTCCACCTCAAAAGAATATGTTAAACTTAAAAAATTATGAGACAATAGAGAAGGCAACAGAGAATTGGAACGAAGCATCAAAAATAGGTGTTAGGGCTAATTACAGAAGATTAATAAGTTACTTATCAGAACAAGGTAAACTTGTAGCAAACGAGGGGGAAAATATAACTAGGGCAACATTAGAAGAGATAAACGACTTTTTGATAATTCATTGTGGTAGAATAGATTCTTATCAAAGTATAACTATAAGAGTAAATGACTTCACTAAAATATTTAATGAGGTACTTAATATACCTACAAAGTTTTCAAATGTACCACCTAATAAAATAATAAAAGATAATGAAGGTATTTATACTAAAGATGAAATAATTGCTATATGCGAACAGTTTATTAATTCACAAGATAAATTCCTAGTTTATGGAATTTGGTATGGGTTAAAAGATAAAAGGTTTGATGATATAACAAATATCAAAGTAACTGATGTTGATTTCTCCAAGAATGAAATAATTGTTGGAAATAAGATAATAGAAATGGATGAAGTATTGAGAGAATATTGTCAATCTGCTATCGAAGAAATTTCTTACTATAAATTAGGGGATATAGACGGAACTTCAAATGAAGCTTATAAATTAAATGTAAACAGTCCTTATATTGTAAGAAGCAAACCTCAAAGGAATAATGGTATGGGTTTAAATAGAATGACATTTAATGGGTTAAGAACTAGAATTGCTAATTTAAATGATTCATTAGCAGAATATGACGTATTATTAAAACCGCAAAAGTTATATATAGGGGGAGTTATATACAAGATGCACGAAGAAACAATAGCTAATAATACAATATGGAATAACTCTACTATTAGAGATTTTAAGCGAAAACATAATATTAGTGCATTTTCTATGGATACACTATTATTATATAAGAATAAGTATAACTAATTAACAGGAGGGGAATATGAGGGTTACTAAAAAGTTAAAGTTTGTTGAAGGTGAGGGTTTAGAAAAATTATTAAAATATACAGAGAGTATAAAAGCAAGACAGAAGGCTGTAGAAGAAACAGAGAGACTTTTTAACGAAGTCAAGGAACAAATACTCAATGAAGAATATGAAAAAGCTAAGGAAGGCTTTGAGAGAATATTTTATGAAGAAATTCCCTCTGATGCCATAATAAAAATAGCACAGTTGGGAGAAAATGAATTAAATATTGACATGGAAACTTGGTGTCAAAATTTTATAAGAACTGGAAAGGGTTTCCATATGTTAATATATCAATATATTTAAGAGGTGATAATATGAATATAATAGGAGATATAAAAAAGGTATTGTGTAATAAAGAAGACTTAATATTCTTATGTATAGGCTGTCCTAAATATCCTTTAGATAGTTTTGCCCCAAGATTAGGGAGTAAATTAAAAGAAGCAGGATTTACTGTTTATGGGACAGTAGAAAAGCCTATTGATGGGAAAAACTATATAGAAGAATGCTTAAAAGTTATGTTTGAAAATGAAGATAAAAAAATAGTAGCTATAGATTCAGGTATAGGAAGTAAGAAAAATTTAGGTAATATAAAGTTAAGACCTAATAGAGGAATAGAACCTGCTTCTGCGACAAATTTCTTTACTATAGAGGTTGGAAATGCTTCCATATTAGGAATAACATCATGTAATATAAAAGATGTTATAAAGAAAAGAAAAACCTCTAGTGTAAATATAGACAATATGGTTGAAAAAATATATAATGAAATAATAAATTTTTGTAAATAATTATTGACAATATTTTTAAAATTTGGTATAATATACATAGGAGTCAATATAACTATAATTAGATGGCTTTAGACTCCTATATAAGCCATCATTTGGAGTGAGAAAATGACAAAAGAAAGAGTTTATGTAAGTCCTTTAGAAATTAAATTATTCTGTAATGTGTACTATGATGAAGAAGAAGGAATATGTGGTACTGTTATCAGAAGATTTGGAGACAAAGCAGAAGTAATGTTAGACAGAGAAATAAACATTAGAGGGCATTTATACCAACGAATTTTTATTAACAATAAAGTAAAAGATATGACGGAAGAAGAAATTCAGTTTTCTCTTGATATGCAGAAGGCTTATTTTGATAAGAGAGATAAACTGAACTAGACAAGGAAGAATAATTATTCTTCCTTTTTTTTAATAAGGCTATTTAAATAAGTTATGTAATAAATGCATGAATAAAATTCAAAATAATACTTGACAACATTATTAAAATATGATATAATATAAGTATAATAAGGAAAGGAGATATAATATGAAGGAATTATTTTTAAAAGCACAACATGGTGATAATGAGGCTTTAAACGAATTGTTTAATAAATACAAAGTAATTGTAGAACATGAAATGAGAAGAGCAAGAAAAACAGGAATACAAGCCTTTGATTTAGAGGATATGGAACAAGAGCTTAATTTAGCTTTATTAAGATGTATCAAGGGATTTGATACTGAAAGAGGTTTGAGTTTTTATACTTATAGTATAATTTCTTTAGATAAAGTTTCTAAAAAAGTTATTGCTAGGAATAGAATGAATAAATTGAGCGAAATTGATATGAATTTATTAAGAGAGATTAATAAATTAAAAAGAAAAAATGTTCATATAACTAACGAAGAAATATGTGAAATATTAGATGTAAACCTACAAGATTTAAATAGGGTATATTCTTTAATAGGTGGACTAACATCTTTAAATCAATCCATTAATAGCGATGAAGAAGATACAACTGTTGGAGATATGATAGCAGATTCAGAAGATTCTATAGAAAAATTACATAATAAAATGATTGTAAAACAATTATTAAATATATTACCTAAGAACGAAAGAGATTTAATAACCTTATATTTTTATGAGAATAAAACTCAAAAAGAAATAGGAGAAATGTATGGTTGTAATCAAGTATATATAAGTAGACATATTGGAAAAATTTTAAAAAAAATGAGAAAAACACTTGACAACACTTTGATAATGTGATATAATATAAATATAGAAAGGAGAAAGATAGTATGATTGGATGTACAATTTGGTTAATAGTAGTAACTATAACAAGTATTATTTGCTGCAAAAAAGGTGTTTTTACAACGGATTTTATGAAAGGATATACGTTCTGTATTTTACTTGTGATATTATCAACATTAGTATATAAGTTGGGGTGGTAAAATGAGAGTAGATTTACCTACTTGTGATTTAAAGATAATTAAATAGGAGGGTAGACAACTGTTAAAAATAATTTATAAAAAGTTACAAACATGTGTTGACTTTTATAAGTTTAAAAGCCTACTATTTAGTAGACTCTAATAAGTTGAACACCACTTTATCCAATAGTTTAAATATTGTTAGAAAAGAGGTAAACCATGATAAAGGGATTTAAGATTAGATTATATCCTACAAAAGAACAAGAAATATTATTTTATAAACATATTAATTGTCAAAGATATATTTATAATTGGGCATTGAATTTAAATAATGAATTATACAAAAAAGATAAAAAGAAGTATTCTTCTACTGAATTAAGTAAAATGTTAACACAATATAAGAAACAAAAAGTGTGGTTGAATGAAGTTTCTAGTGCAACACTAAAAGAATCAATTAGAAATTTAGATAAAGCTTATACTAATTTTTATAAGAAAAGAAGCAAATTGCCTAAATTTAAAAGTAAAAAGAAATCTAAATTATCTTTTTATAGTAGATATAATAGAATTAAATTCTATGAAAATAATACTGTTAATTTAGAAAAAATAGGTAAAGTCAAATATAAGTCTAGTTATAACATTGATTTCACTAAAGAAAACTTATTTAAAAATCCTAACGTCAGTTACAATGGAAGATGTTGGGTTCTAACGTTTGGATTAGAAGTTGAAAACAAAGTTGACAAACTTACAAAAAATATTATTGGGATTGACTTGGGAATTAAATATTTAGCAACATGCAGTGATGGAGTTGTGTATAAAAATATCAATAAAGAAATTATCATTAAAAAACTAGAAAAGAAACTCAAGAGACTTCAAAGAAAAGTAAGTAAAAAATATTTAAAAAATAAGAAAGGAGGACGTTACATTAAAACTAATAATATTAAAAAGTTAGAAAAAGATATTAAGCATATTCATCAAAGACTTAAAAATATAAGATTAAACTATTTACATCAAACAACTACAAATATAGTGAAAACCAAACCATATAAAGTAGTAATGGAAGATATAAGTGTAACAAACATGATGAAAAACAAATCAATAGCTAAACAAGTATCTAAACTTGGTTTGTATGAATTTATAAGACAAATGAAATATAAATGCGAATGGAATAATATTAAATTCATACAAGTAGATAGATATTATCCATCAAGCAAAATGTGTAGTAAATGTGGAAACATCAAACATGATTTAAAATTGTCGGAGAGAAAATATACTTGTGAATGTGGATTAAATATTGATAGAGATTTTAATGCTAGTTTAAATCTTATGAATTATGGATTATCACATTAAAGATAACTATAATATGTACCCACTCGTTTATGGGGAATTTAAGTCCTGGGACTATCAATTACTAAAGTAAGTTCGCTGAAATAGGATAGGATGAATAGGAAAATAAATTTATAACTTTTATAAGTTTTAAGTAACGGGTTTATTTATGAAAAAATGTACATTTAAAAGGGACAATATATTTTTAACTGATGATTTCCTTATAGAGCTTGATTGTAAAGTCCCACAAGAGTGGACGCTTATGGTCAAAGGAAATGATTTTGAAGAACTTAGAAAAGGCGATATAGGATACGAAGACATATATAGTAATACTTTGAAGTATGGTTGGTTTAACGGCATGACTATACCTCAAGTACTTAAAGTTGTAGGTAAGGAAGGTTATTATTATATGTCAGACAAAAATCCAACTAAAGAATTTAAAGAAGAAGAAAAATTTAATGAATCTTTAAGAAGAATTATGTTTACAGTAATATTGTATCAGAGATATTTAGGATTAGCCGATAAAAATTATTATGTTAGTGTAGATTTAGTTATAAATGAATTAAATAATTACTTAAAAATAGAAGGCAAAAATGTTAAAATCAACTTTAGTAGTCTTTATTATTTAGCTACTACAAGTAAGACTATTGGGTTTAAATTTGACAAAGATTTAGAAAAAATAAGATTGGAAAAATAAGATTATAGATTTGTGGGGAGTGATGTTATGAACTTTAAAAATAAAAAAGAAAAAGATGATTTTATAGTTAAAAATATGAAATTAGTAGATTATGTAATAAATAGAAGATTAGGACTATTTAATACATATGATTATACTTATGACGATGTAAAACAAATAGGGCTTATGAACCTAATTAAATGTGTTGATACTTATGATAAAAGTAAAGGTTATGAATTTTCATCTTATGCCGTTCCTTATATATTGGGTGGCATACGAAGAGAATTTAGGGGTAAAAAAAGGGGAATTGTTTATGGAAGAAAGATAACTCGAAACAAATATAGAATAGAATCTATGCTTCCCCATATGACAGTAGAAGAAATAGCTGAGGAATTAGATTTAAGTGTTGACGAGGTAGAAGAGATTAAAGATATTTCTTTTGGAGTTGCTTCACTTGATAAATCTTGTGGGATTGACGATAATAGTGAAGAAAAAAGTACTTTTGCAGATGTTTTAATACCCCCTTATGAAGAGGATTTTGATACAAATATATATATAGAATATTTGCTTAGTGTTATAAGTGAAAGAGAAAGATATGTTATAGAGGAAATTTTTTATAATAATCGTTCCCAACAACAAGTAGCATCACAAATAGGAGTAAGTCAAATGCAGGTTAGTAGAATAATGAGAAGAGCTTTAGAAAAAATGAAAAGATGTGGTTAGGAGGTAAAAGTATGATAAAAAAGAAATTTGATGTTGAACTGCGATATGATTTAGATTGGTTGCAAAAATTTAAAAATAGTAATAAATTATTTACTTCAAGACAGGTAGGAAATCTATTTGGATTTTCTTCTGGTACTGATTTTGAAATTTTACTGGCAAGAAAATATAAAGTTTTAAGTAGAATTAATAACCAGTGGTATCCTAATTTAAATATGGATAAAGACTTTGTAAAACTTGTAGGAGGCATAGACAACTTTGGAGAAGGGTATATAAGTTTAAGATGGACTACAACAGGTATTTTAGGTGTTGCTAAAATGCTTAATCTAAAAGTAGAAGAAAAAAATTTAGAAAGGTTGCTGATATAATATGGAAGAAAAAATTTGTATGACTTGTTCTTATTTGAAAACAGGAAAACACAATATATGTAAAAAAAGAAGAGGGAAAAATAGAGAGGTATTCGATATATTTTATCACTCTTGTCCTAAGTATGAGTTTAATGGGATAAAGACTGTGAGGGACGGTTATGTAAAAGCAAAAGTTAAAGAAATAAAATCAGAAAATAGTTGACAACATTATTAATTTATGATATAATATAAGAAAGGAGGTGATGATGGGGTGTATGAAATTAGAAGAGCTATGTTTATAGGAGAAGAGGAAGTTGAAGGACGTAAACTTTATAAATATATAGTGTATAGATTTCTTGTTAGAACTAGAGGATATAGAGCAAGTACTATAAATGAGTTATGTAAAGAATATTTAAATAAAACACTTCCTCATATAGTAGACCAATATCATGAAAATGAATTTGACTATTTAGTTTTAGATAAAAAAATATGTGATATACAAAACGAATCAATAGAAATTATAAATAAACTTAGAAAATATAGAAATGATAAAAGGGTGCTAGAGCTTTTAAATATCTTAAACGCTATGAGCGATAATATGTCAACACTTGATTATACTTATATATGCAGATAATATTTAAGATTAATTGTTAAGTAATTATATGTATAGAAATATATAGTATAAACAGTATTAGGAAGGAGGTGACAAAATGTATTTTATTCCAATAGTAATATTAGCTACAATATATTGTTTCTTAGATGAAAGAGAGACAGAAGTTATTAGAGAGTATGATAAAGTTAATCCACAAACTTACATAATTAAACGTAAAAAATAGTTGACAACAATATTAAAATATGATATAATATAAATATAAAGGAGTTGGTGATATGGTTGAAAAATTATACGGAATTAAATATAAAGAGATTGAAGGAGAAATTGTCTTAGAAGCTATAAGGGATAATATAGCAAGAATACAAAGTGATAAAATAGTTAAATTATATAAAGAATACTTCGGAAGAGATTATCCTTCATTTAAAATGAGAGAAGAGTATTTGGAATTAGAAGAAAATTTTAAAACTTTAAATGGGGTTATTGGAGAACATCTGAGCTCTTTAGAGAAACAAATTCATGACAGAAGAGTTGATCAGGTATCTCATGAGATAGATATAATCCAAAGGGGACTTGCAAATAGGATTATTTATATGTTATGTAAGGAGGAATAATATGATATGCTATATAGATAAAATAGATACTGACAATAGAATTAATTGGAGATGCCAAGTATGGGATAGATGCTCTTCTAAGGAAGAGGATTCCTTTAAAAAAATGTATAAAGAATATATAGGAGAAGACTTTCCTCGAATAAAAATAATAAATAGAACAGTTGTAGAAAGGGGTGATTTTATTGAAAAGATGAATAAATTAACTAAAAATTTAAATGAGTTAACATTATATTCTAAAGATAAGAGAATTAAAGAACACAAATGTATATTAAGAAATTTTATAGGAGATATATCCTGTAATCATTATATATTTGATGTTATAAGGGAGGGTGAATAAAATTGCATATAGTTAATATAAAGAGTAAATTAGAGGATTGTTATGAATGTGATGGTTCTCCTTATAAAGCTTATTGGTATAATATATCAAAAGAGTTTTTAAAGATATACAAAGAATATACAGATTGTGATTATCCTGTTTATGCTAGTATGGATAATTCAAAATATATTATAACTGAAAAACCAATAGAGAAAATAAAAGAAGAAATAAAAGAGAATTTAGAAATATTATATAATCAAAAAAATGATAAAAGAGTAATAAGATATAAAGATGTAATAGCTTCTATAAAGTTGTGGTTAGAAAATGATTGTACTGTTTTAAGGAGGGTAAGCTATGAAGATATAAATAAAGATTTTATGACTGGAGAAGGGGTGTTTGAAAGACTTACTTCTATATGTCGAGATTTTTATAGGGGTCGCCGTCCTTATAAGTGGACTTCTAGTGATGATATACCTAATTTTCAATATTTTATAAATGATTAAAATAATTTAATATAGAAAGGATTGATTAAATGAAAGTAAAATTAATAGGCTACACAAAAGATTTTGAGAAAGTAATTGCTATGGCAGGTAAATTATGTTATAGTCCTGTCGGTGTTGATGAACTTGAAGAAAATTTGTCAGAAGAAAAAATAAGAGAATTTATTCAAAATTTAGCAAATATGGGACACGAATCTCCATTAGAGCATTGTAGTTTTTCATTTGCAGTAGAAGGAATATCAAGATGCTGCTCACATCAATTAGTGAGACATAGAATTGCAAGTTATTCCCAACAAAGTCAACGTTATGTTAAGGAAGAAGAAGGTAAATTTGAATTTATAACTCCTAATATAATTAAAGAGATGGGAGAAGACGCTATTAAAGAATATGAAAACGATATGCACCTAATCCATGCTATGTATTTAAAATGGCAAGAAAATATAAAACAGTATGTTGAAGAAAATGATTATCCTACTTATGGCATGAATTCAACTAAGGTAGCTAATGAAAATGCAAGATATGTCTTACCTAATGCTGCAGAAACTAAGATAATAGTTACAATGAATGTTCGAAGTTTATATAATTTCTTCAGTAAAAGATGTTGTCATAGAGCGCAAGAAGAAATTAGGGAACTTGCAGATAAAATGCTAGAAATATGCAGAGAAGTATCGCCTATATTATTTAATAATATTGATGCCCCATGTGTATACGGACATTGCCCTGAAGGAAAGTTATCTTGCGGTGTTCCTAAAAAATAGTTGACAATATTATTAAAATGTGATATAATATAAGTATAATCATAAATTTATCATATTATTTTAAATATAGCCTAACCCTTTTGGGTTAGGTGAAGGAGGGGTTTATGAGAGAGTTAGAATACAATTTAAATAAAGTTGATGAAATGTATAAATTTAAGAAAAATTGGAATTTGTATGGTGCTGATCCAATTCCTAAAGAAACTTTAGATTTAACAAAGAAAGTTCTTAAAGAATTAACAATGCAACCTGAGGTTTTCCCTACAGGAGCTAGTACTATTCAATTAGAATATGAGAAAGGGAATAATTATTTAGAAATAGAACTGTGTGAAAATAGCCTTAGTCTTTTTATGTTAAATGAAAAAGATAAAGATAGTTTTAGTATAAAATCTTATTATGAGTTCAGAGGAATAAATTCTATTTCAGACTATATCAATCTTCTTATAGAAGAATATGTAAAGGGGTGGTAATATGAGCAAATATTTAGTTGAAATGATAGACGGTGGTATAATAGATATATGTGATGATATGATATGTGATAATTGTGGTTGCCCCACTTGTGGATATAATGGACATTATACAAATTACATGGAAATAATATTAGAAAAGAATATTTTAGAAATGGAATTTGGCGGAACGTATTCATTTAGTGTGCCAAGTTATTCAGATATAATGAAAGTATTCACTCAAAATAATGATAAGATTAGAAACATGACAGAAGAAGAATTTATAGACTTTCTTAAAGAAGAATTAGATAATTTAACTTGTAGTGAAATAAAAATGAGCAAAAAAGAAATAATATATATAAAAGATAAGGAAGAGTGGTAATATATTAAAATAAAAGGGAGCGATAAAATGGCGAAAAAAATAATTAGTTTAGGTTTGTTATGTATACTAGGAGTGAGTATGATAGGTTGTGTATCTATGGAAGAAGAAACCGTAAATTCTGATAGTGGATTTATAAAGATAGCAGATAAAGGAAGATTACGAAGAATAAGAATATCAGAATATGTAGATAAGGAAACAGGTGTACATTATTATATAGGGATAAGAGATAATAAAGCGATTATGTCTCCTGTGTATGACTCTAATGGGAAGGTAAAGGTGGATAAATAATGAATAAACAAGATATAAAAAGTGGAATGGGTTTTACATTGAGAAATGGTGATAAGTATTATATAGTTGAAGGAGCTTGTTATATAAGAGAGAAAATTTCAACTCTTAAATTTGTTGGAAGTGCTATAAATATTCTTGGTCACTATAATGATGATTTCACAAGTAAAGAATTTAAAACAAAAGATATAATGATAATAAAGGATTCAGAAGGAAACCCTATTTGGGTAAGAAATGAAATTTGGAATCCTGCTCCTGTAGGAACACAAGTTAGAGTAAGAAATTCAAAACAGGATGAATGGGTTGAAAGAATATTCGTTTGTTGTGTTCCTACTCCATTCAGACATAAAACATTATCAAAAGATTTATCAGAATTTGAGTATTGGACGGAGTGTGTTTATAAATAATTTAAAGGAAGTGATAAAATGAAATTAAGTAATTTGAAAAGTGGAATGAGAGTTACTTTAAGAGTTAAAGAAGGAAACAATGAAGATGAGGTTTACTATATTGTAAGGGATATGGTTGTAGGATTACATTTAAAAGATAAAGCATCTCTTTTTAACCCTTATGACAGTAGAGTTGTAGCTCATATAAGTGGTTATACAGATGAATTTAATCATAAAGAAACGCCCTTATTAGATATTATGGAGATATATGATATAGATGATACTTTATTATTTGAAAGGAATACTGACTGGACTAAAGTAGAGATAGGAGAAGATGTTGAATATTTTGAAGGCAACGATACATGGAAGGATGCAAAATTTGTATTTTATGATGAAGCAAATGGTAGCATAAAAATAGTTACTAAAAAGGGTATAATTTATAATCGCACTAGCGAGACTGTAAGACTTAAAAGTAAGAAAAGTAAAACACTTTTTATGGATAAAAAAGAGCCTAAACCCTTACCTCTTAGAAAGATAGATAGATGCCCAACAGTACTTTTTCCTATTAAAGGGAGTAAAGATGAGATAGTATCATTTAGAGTAGAAGATGAAGCGATTATAAATAGGCTTCAAGAACTATTGCAATCAGAGGGAACATTAGAACATAGTAGGTTTTAATAAATAACACTTGACAACATTAGTAAAATATGGTATAATAAGTGTATAGAAAGGAGATAATATGCAAAGATGTTGGATGTGTGATTATTTCATAGGATTTAGAAGTAGCGATAAAGCTACTAAAGGATATTGTATAAAAAATAGACCATTAATTAGAATTGTCAGTCTTAGAGATAAGTGTAAAGATTTTTCATTTAATATTCATGATTTAAAATAAATGGAAAAATTTTCAAGAAAACACTTGACAACAATATGAGTTTGCGATATAATATAAGTATAATAAAGAAAGGAATAGGTGATAGTATGATAGAAACTTATGGAAGAAATTTTAGAGTGGTATTAAGAGAAGAAAAGGCAAACGAAAAATGCTTTATATTTAATGGAGATATAATGGCAATAAGAAAGCCTTTAAAAGAAGGCAAGGATATATACTTTAAAGCCTTTAACAATGAATATGATAAAAAAATGAATCATAAACTTGATAGTAAAAAAGATATAATGAAAGTATTTAACGAAGTTGGGAAATTAGTATGGGACAGAGAAAAAGAAGAAAGCAAGACTGACTGGAGCAAGGTAGAATTAGGAACAGATGTTGAATTTTCTGTAGGCAATGATACATGGAAAAAGGCAAAATTTGTATTATTTGAACCTAAAAGTGGAGTTATATTAATGACTGATGGGAAAGAATTGATTTGTAATCATAGAGAAAATAGTGTTAGACTTGTTGGTAAATCTAAAAAATCTGATAAAAAAGACATACAACGTTTTGTAACTCCTTTTGGTGTAGTTAGAGTATCAGAAACAGGAATGGACGATTTCTTTAATGATATAATTAATGAGCTAAGAAATGTAAAAAGATAGATAATATTTATGGGATTGGTGGGTGGGAAAATATTTTTATAGAGGTGATTAAATGAGAAGAATTAAAAAGAAAATATTAGCAGTAGGATTAGCAATAGGAGTAGTGCTTGGAAGCACTTTTTATTGTCCCACGGACAGTAGTTATGTAGATGCTTATTCAAAAACAAGCACACGATATTGGACTAAAAAAACAGGAAGAAAAGTTAGAAAGGTAAGAAAGGTTACTTGTAAAATATATTACTATACTTCTTTAGCCTGTGAAAATGGCGGAAGCAAATATGCAGGAAGATGTACTTTGGGTAAATTAAATAGTCAAACAGTTGCTAATAATTATTATCCTTTAAGACAGCGTATGTATATAGAAGGATTAGGAATGAAGACAGTTCGTGACAGGGGAGGACGAGGTTTAAACACTCCTTATAAATTAGACGTATACGTTCCTAGAATTAAAGGCGAAAGTAATAAAAGATACTATAGAAGGGTTAATAATATGGGAGTAAAGAAAAGAACTGTATATTTATTATATTTTAAATAACTTGTTGAGGGGATAACTCCCCTTGACAACATTATTAAAAAGGAGTGATGCTATGAAATTACTTAGTCTTTTTAGTGGTATAGGTGCATTTGAAAAAGCACTCAAAAATGCTAATGTGGATTATGATTTAGTTGGATTTAGTGAGGTAGATAAATTTGCGATTAAAAGTTACTGTGCGATACATGGGGTTGGTGAGAATTTAAATTTGGGTGATGTAAGTTCAATAGATGTAAAGTTGTTACCTCAAAATATTGATATTATTGTACATGGAAGCCCATGTCAGGACTACTCTGTTTCAGGCAAGGGCAAAGGCGGAGATAAAGGAAGTGGCACTAGAAGTAGTCTTATGTGGTACAGTGTAGATATAATTAAAAAAGTTAAACCCAAATATGTTATTTGGGAAAATGTTAAAAACGTAATGAGTAAAAAACATATACATAATTTTAATCAGTATATAGAAGATTTAAAAGAAGTTGGATATATTTCTTATTATAAAATATTAAATGCGAAAGATTTTGGTTTACCTCAAAATAGAGAACGTATTTATGTTGTTAGTATATTAGATGATAAGCATACCTTTGAATTTCCTCAAGGATTTCCATTAGAATTAAAACTTAAAGATATATTAGAAGATTCAGTTGAAGACAAATATTATCTATCTCAAGAAATGCAAGACAGATTTTTTAAATTCCCTCAAGATAGATTAAATAATGAATGTTTAGAGGTTTTAGGGACAACTGCTCCGCATCCATGTGATGAAAATGGTAATGTTAAATATCGTAATTGTACCTCTGCTTGGGTATATAATCCCAATAAATGTATCTCAACTCTTTCTGCGAGAGACTATAAACAACCTAAACAGATTATAGAAGTTCTTCCAGTTAGATTAGGTGGAGTATTTGATGAAGAAGGTAAAAGACATCAAGCAGGAAGTATTTATGATAAAGAATTTATATCTCCTACTTTAGACACTATGCAAGGAGGTTGGAGACAACCATTAGTAATAGACGGGGAAGTTGTTACTAGCTTTAAAATTAGGAGATTAACTCCACTTGAATGTTGGAGATTGATGGGATTTAGCGATGATGATTTTTATAAAGCTAAAAATGTACCAACTTCTGACACTCAATTATATAAACAAATAGGTAATAGTATTGCCGTTCCAGTGTTAGAAAATATTTTTAAAAACTTATTTAAATAGGGTTGACAACATTATTAAAATACGGTATAATATAAGTATAGAAAACGAGAAGAGAGCTGATAAAATGAGAGAACATTATTGTGCAAATTGTGATTATTGCAGAAGAAATTATAAAGGATATGAATATTATTGTTTAAAATGGGATGAAGAAACAGATTTTTTTGATATATGTTGGGAGTTTTCTTACGAAGAATAATATTTATATATATATAAAAAAATAAACGAAAGGAGAATTAATATGAAATTTAAATGCGGAGATAAATTAATGAATGTTATTACTAAAGAAACATATGTATTATATGATTTCAAAATAGTAGAAACGCTTAATCACTGTTACGGGTATGAATTGGCTTTAAAAAAAGGGGATTCTGTAGAACTTATGTTAGTAGATAGAGGTATAGTAGATAAACTGTTTAAAATACCTTGGACGTCTTGGGAAACAGACGTAATTAATATAGCCAATAAAAAAGTCCCTGTTAAGTGGAGATATAATGGAGAAATGGTGATGATGGAATCTCCTACTTATGGTAAGGTGTCCTCAAAAGTCCACCCTAGTGACACTTTTGATGTTAATAAAGGGTATAAACTTTGTAAATTAAGAATGGCTAAAAAGATAATAGAAAAAGAAATTGAAAAATCTTGTGAATAGTACTTGACAACATTATTAAAATATGATATAATTAAGATGTAAATATGAAAGGAGAATGATAATATGGCAGATAAAGAGAAAAGAGTGAGATATTCCGAAGGATATGTAAATGGTGAAGTTTTAGCAATTAAAAACGGAGCAATAACTAATAAAGGTAAAAAAGATGAAGCCATTAGATTTGTTATGGAGGTTGAAACAGAAGAAGGGAAGTCAACTGATGTTGATTTCTTTATTAGAAAATACTCTGGTAACGGAAATACAAATAAAACATATGCTAAAATGAAAAAACTCTATTCAGAGTGTAGAACAGTTGAAGATGACGGAGAAGGCGAAATAGTTAACTGTTTATTGAAATTTGAAGAAAATAAATATGTTACTAAAGAAGGAGAGTTTGTTGACAGAGGAACTAGAGTAGGAGGGGTATTCTGTACTACTCAAGAAGATAGTAAATTCCCTATTACTAAAGGTTCTAAAGGTATGATTTATTGTATGCTTGAAGGTTATGAAGATATAACTGATATTGATGGTAATGCTTTAGAGCTAAGTGTATTGGTTAATAATTATGCTTATTATAACGAGGAAGAAAAAGAAGATAAAGTAAATGGATTTATAATGAAAATAAGAACTCATAATGAAGAATATGCCGAATACATTAAAGAAGAACTTAAAGTAGGAGATATACTTTATATAGAATTTGATTTTATTAAATCTGTAGCTAAAGCTAAGAAAAGCAGAGGTATAGGTAAATCTGTTAAAAATAGGGTTCAGATTGAAACTTATTTTGAATTAACTAATTGTTCTGCTCCAATTATGACTTTAGACGACAATGATGAATATATAAAACCAGTATATGACGACCTTGAAGAAGGAGAAGAAGAAGAATTTTGTTATACTGTTCCTAGTCAAGAGGACTTCCCATTCACTTCTCATTATATAGAATTAATGCATCAAGCAATAGACGAAAGAATTGAAAGACTTCAAGAAAAAGTAGATGATATTAAAAAAGAAAAAGGTGAAGAAGTAGAAGGTGAAGAAGTAGAAGTAGCCGAAGACGAAGTGCCATTTTAATTTGAAGGGAGTTAGATAATTATGGAAAATGTAATTAATGAAAAAATATTAGGTGAGGAAATTCCTCACTCTTTAAAGGAGGCAAATATGGAGTGTAAATGTAAATTTAATGTTAATAAACAAATAGGTAATTCAGATGTTCAGTTTTATTCTAGCGATAATACTACAGAGCTATACAAGGCTTTGGCAGGATTTCATAAGCATTTTACAACAGTAGAAAAAAATGAAAGCAATCCATTTCATGAATCAACTTATGCTAGTTTGTCGCAAATCCTAAATGTAATTAGACCTATATTAAATGACCAAGGTTTAATACTGATGCAAATGCCTGTGAACGGAACAAAAGAAAACTCTATTTGTATCAAAACTAGATTAATTCATGTTGATACTCAACAATTTATAGAAACAAATTCTATTTCAATTACCCCTAATAAAAATGATATTCAACTTTTTGGTTCATTAATGACATATTTAAAAAGATATGAAATTACAAGTTTATTAGGTTTAAGTTTCTCAGAAGAAGATGATGACGGAAACAGTTCTATGTTGGCATCAGAAGAGGAAGAAGAGAAAGTAGATACTCCAGTAAGACCTAAAAGTAAATCATCAAGAAGAAGTTTGTAATATAATAATTGGGTAGGTAGAAATATCTACCCTTTTTAATAAGGAGTTGGTATTATGGCTAAAAGAAAAATAATTATTAGAACAAGAAGAGTTTCATATAGAGGACTAGATGGAAACTTTACACAAATAGCAAATACAATGTTTAAATATATACCTAATGGAAATGACTTTAAAGTATATTGCTATCTATGTTATAGATTTAATAGAGATTTAGATTATGCCTTTCCTTCTTTAAGAACTATTTCAAAAGAGACTTGTCTTAATGTAAAAACGGTACAAAAAAGTATAAAGTGGCTAGAAGGACAAGGATTGATAAAAAGATATAAAAAAGAAGGAAGTGAATGGATGAATAATTGTTATTTTATCAAATATATAGTAGAAGAATTGGAAGAAGTAGATTTAGATACAGATGAAATTATAGAGGAATTTGAAGATGATGAAAATTGGCAAGTTCAAATAATAGAAGTAGAAGATTAATATTTCGGAAGATTTTATCTTACGAATATTTTAAGTATTTTATATAAATATTTTAAATAAGTATTATTATATAAGTATTAATAGTTACCCAAAAAGTAACATAGGGTGTATGATTTTTTGGGTAAGGGGTGTACCCAAAACTTACCACACCCTATACCCAAAATTTACTACACCTTGTGCAATAATAAAAATCAAAAAAAAATACTTGACAACAATATTAAAATATGATATAATATAAATATATAATAAGGAGAGAATATGTTTAAAGAAATTAGAAAAGATTTAATATTAATGATTATAGCTATTTTATATATGAAATGGAATTATATTGATATTGCTACAACATTAATGATTATATCGCTTATTGATATAATTGATACAATATTTTTAAATAATAGTTGACAATAATATTAAAATATGATATAATTAACATATAAGAAAGGAGAAAATAATATGAGAAAGATTGAAATAAATGGAAAATTAATACCTATAGTACCGAAGAAATATCAATTTAAAAAAGGATTTATATGCTGCGAGGATATTTTATGCGAAGGTTTTCACATAGATTGTGGAGACTGTCCTATGGATTTTGGGGAAATCCATGATGACGATATGAGTATTATTGAGACTAATGGAAAATTGGTAGAAATAAGATTGTGTGAGGGATTTTGGAGCATGACAAATAAAACTTTAAAAGATATAGTAGAAAATGGAATAAATTGTTGTGATATACAATGTTGCTCCATGAAAAAAGAAATGGATTGTGAACGTTGTAAATTTAATGATGATAGAACTTATTTTTTAGAAAAAATAATTTGGAGAGAAATAGATTAACGAGATTAAAATGCCTAGAAAATGGAAATAATAAAAATTAAAAAAATACTTGACAACAATATTAAAATATGATATAATTAATATATAGAAAGGAGAGATTAATATGAAAAAAGAATTAATTAAAAGTCCTATGAATTATATAGGTGGGAAACATAAATTATTACCTCAAATACTTCCTTTGTTTCCTAAAGATATAAATACTTTCGTAGATTTATTTTGTGGAGGATTTAATGTAGGAGTTAATGTTGAAGCAAATAAGATTATAGGAAATGATTTATGTAAAGAAGTTATAGAAGTTTATAAAGGTATTCAAAAAGAAGGATTAGAAAATAGCTTGAATTTAATAAAAAATGAAATTAGTAAATATAATTTAAGTAAAACTAATGAAGAAGGATTTAAACAAATAAGAAACTTTTATAATGAAGGTAACAAAGAGTGGTATATTTTTTATGCTATGCTAACTCACGCTTTTAATTATCAGATAAGATTTAATAAAAAGGGTGAATATAATATGCCTTTTGGAAGAAATAGAAGTTATTTTAATCCTACGTTAGAAAGAAATTTTATAAAATTTGCAAAAGCTATTGAAGAAAAAAATATAATTTTTACTAATCATAATTTTAAAGATTTAAAAATTAATTTATTAAATAAAGATGATTTTGTTTATTTAGACCCTCCTTACTTAATTACTTGTGCTAGTTATAATGAACAAGGCGGTTGGAATGAAGAAGAAGAATATTCTCTTTTAAACCTTTGTGATAATTTAAATAATAATAGCATTAAGTTTGCATTATCAAATGTATTAGAACACAAAGGATTAAAAAATGAAATATTAATGAAATGGGCAAATAGTTATAAAATACATTATTTAAATTATAATTATAATAATTGCAATTATCAAGATAAAAATAAAAATAGTGAGACAATAGAAGTGTTAATAACTAATTATTAATACTTGACAACAGTGTTAAAATATGATATAATAAATATATAGAAAGGAGATTAATATGAGTGAGAAAGTTAGAATAGGAGAAATGTTCATTCCGATATTACCTAAAAAATATAGACATGAAGAAAATTATATAAACTGTGATGATATTTTATGTTCCCAATATGATATAGATTGTCATATTTGCCCCGTTATTTTTCATAAAGTAAAAGAAGAAAAATTAGATATTATAGAATGTAATCAGAGATTAATAGAAGTAAATTTATGTGGAAATCTTTGGGGTGTATCAGAATTGCCTTTAAATGAAATAAAGAAACATGGAATCCGATGTTGTGATGTTCAATGTTCTAATATCGCTGATGAAATGGGATGTTCTGTATGTAAATTTAATAACGGAGAGATACACACCTTAGACGAACTAAAATATAGAGAATTAGAGTAGGAGGGGTTATATGGCTCGAGTTTATAAATGTAAGTGCAAATTATGTGGGAAGCCTTTAACAACAGATGTGGCATTTAATTTCCCAAAGATAGATAAAAATGGTAAAAAGAAAAATCAATATTATTGTTCAGAAGAAGAATATAGAGAACATGAAAAGAATACAGAGTTGCTTAGAGAAAATCAAATTCTTTTTGACAAGATTATAGGATATACCTGTATTAATAATACAAAAAATAAAGAATTTGCAAAAATATATGATGCAGGATATTCTAGGAGACAAGTAAATAAATTTCTTTTAGATAAAGGAGAATATATAAAAGAGTCTTTAGATAAGAAATTGGTCAATGGAGATATGAATGAATATCAAAAGATTTTATATATATTTGCAATTATACGTTCAGAGATAAAAGATTATTTTAGTAGATCAGGTAAACCAACTAAAGATACAACAGAGTATGAAGATATCGGTGCTAATATAGAAGTAGACACGGAAGTTAAAAAACCTGTTGTTAAAAGAAAGAAAGTAAAAAGAGGTTTAATGGATATTCTATAAGGTGGTGATTAAATGGCGAGAACATTAGATGTAGAATGTGAAGTAATGAATGAACAAAAAGAGATTGCTGAAAAAATGTTAATATCATGCCTTCTTCAAGATTTAAGTTTAATAAGTGAAACACCTTTAATAGAAGATGATTTTTCTACTCCTAAGAATAAATTTTATTTTAAATTGGTTTCTGAATTATCTACAAGATATAGGGAAGTTAATGAATTTACTGTTATTAATTTCCTTAAACTTTCAGAAGCATTAACTCAAGATTTTGAGGACTATGGAGGAGCAAAAGAGTTTAAAAAGATTAAGGAGTTAGCCAATGTAGAAAATTTCTATTCACATTTGGATGAAGTAATCAAATATAATCTAATAGAAGAAGTTTCAGAGAAGTTAGCTATTGATATAAATAAGGAGATATTGGTAGGAGATAAGAAAATTGTACCTGCCGATAAATTTACTTCTATGAGAAGTCAACAAGTTTTAGATTTCTTTGATATGCAGTTATCAAGTGTAAATGTAAGAAGTGTTGCAACAGATATGATAAGAGAATATTTATTTTATTCTGATGAAGAACTTGAGCAAATTGAAGAAGGAGAAGTAGATGATGACACAACTTATTATGATACTACTTTAACTTGGGAGACAGAAAATGGAGAGTTTAAATATCATAAGAATTTTCCACTTCTTAGTAAAAGTACTGATGGATTAAGTAGCGGAAATGGTGTAGCTATATTTGGAGCTTTTAGTGGAGTCGGAAAAACTACGCTTATAACAAATATCGCTATGTCCCTTGTAGAGAATGGAGAAAAAGTAATTCTAGTAAGTAATGAACAACAGATTAAATATTTTAGAACAATGTTATTATCTTATATTTCTGCATATGTATTTGGTTGTTTCACATTAAATAGAACAAAGATTAAACATTTTAATTTTAACGATGAAGAAAAGAAAGTTTTTTTAAAAGCCAATAAATTTATTAAAGAAAGATATAAAGATACTATTGCATTTTATAGTGTTAGTGAGTTTTCTGTTGATAAAATAATGAGAGAGGCTAAGAAGTTAATTCTAGCAGAAGGTTTCTCAACATTAATTGTAGAAACGTTTAAAGCCGAATCACAAGAGGATAGTGTTAAAGAATTAATGGCTAATTCAGTTGCCTTAGATAAATTTGGAAAAGAAATGAATTGTAAAATATTATTACCTATGCAACTTATGGGTTCTATGACTGGCAAAGCAAGTTTCTTAACATCTAGTTTACTAGCAGGGTCAAAACACGTTAAAGATGTTGCAGGACTTCTTTTATTAACTAGGAAGGTAAATCCAAAAGAATTAGACGAAGAAGATGATAGAATGTTTTTAAAGCCGTATGTTTGGAGAAAAGATAGGAATGGCAACTTTAAGAAAAAATATTTTAAGATAGTAGATAAATCTACTCCTACTAGAAGAAGATTAGAAGGAGATTTTGATGATGAACTTACACTAGATAAAAATAAACATTATATATTGGCTTTCTTAGATAAGTGTAGGGAAGCTAGTGATTCAAATATAATTATTTTACAGGAATTTAACGGAGACTATGGTAGGATTAAAGATGTTGCATATGTAGATAACGTTTATACTGGATTATTTTACTAAAAGTACTTGACAACATTATTAAAGTATGATATAATATAAGTATAATAAGAAAGGGTGATGATGTGATAGGTTTAATATGTGTTTTATTGGTGGTCTATTCAATATTATTTATAATTGAGAAAATCATTTTTAAAGGTGATATTTAAAATGGAGGGGTAATATGAATAAGAATGAAATATTAGACAGTCTTGAGAAGTTAAAAAAAGAAACTATTAAACTTGTAGACATTGAAAACTGTTATATGAGAGTATTCTACTCTTGTGATTATTGCTTAAATGAGATAAATGAAGAATGTATTATACAAATGGATATAGATTGCATAGAGAAAAATTTTAATGAACTCAAAAGATTGGTTGAAGAAATCGTATAAGAAAGGAGAGAATTATGGGTATCTTACAAGATTTAAATAAAGAGCAAGTAATAAATTTTGTGGAGGAAATTCTTCAAGGTAAATGTGTAACTCGTGAAGGCTATAATAATAACGCTATATTTGAATCATTTTGTCATGGTAGCACTTCTCCTAAATTATATTATAACGAAGATACTCATAATTTTTATTGCTTTTCTCATTGTGGTGCAATTAATAGTTTAGCTGATTTAACTATGAAAATTAAAGAATGCGACTTTAAAGAGGCTATGAATATAATAAATTCTTACTTTGGTGTTAATGGTAAGTATCACAGACATGGAGTTGGTAGAAAATCAAGAAATCGACCACAAAGAAGAGAAATAGATATAGATAAACTTGAAGTTCCGTCCTTACCTAAACAAAAGAAGCCGTTTGCTTATAGAAGATTTCCTATTAAAAGATTGCCTATGTGGGAGGATGAAGGAATAACTTTCAGAACATTAAAAAAATATGATATAAGGTATGACGAAATAGGAGAAAAAATTATTATTCCTCATTTTGCTTGGGACACAGGAGAAATTGTAGGGGTAAGAGTTAGGAATTTAGATAAAGAAGTTGCAGAAAAATTTGGTAAATACGTTCCATTTTATTTTAAAGGACAGATGTATTCTCATAGCTTGAAGTATAATTTGTATGGTTATTGGCAGAATAAAGAATCAATAAAAAAAATGAAAGTGGCAGTACTTTTCGAAGGAGAAAAGGGGACTATGCAACTTAATAGTTATCTTAAAGATAATAATTCTGTTGCAGTATGTGGTTCTAATTTAAGTTATGAACAAATTAAAATGCTTATATCTTTAGGAGTTGAAGAAATAGTATTTGCATTCGATAAGCAATATGAGAATAAACAAGAAGAGTTGCAGTGGAGAGCTAAAATAATGAAATTAGCTTATAGAATTCCCCCTAGTGTAAAAGTATCGGTTATATGGGATTCTTTAGAGAATGGATTATTAGACTATAAAGATTCTCCTACCGATAAAGGTAAAGAAATATATTTAGAATTGTTTAATGATAGAATAGATTTTAAGGACTTTGAGGTGGTAATATGAATAAAATTTTATTAGAGGAATATGAAAACATAGTTTTTACGGTTAAAGATGATTTAGAATATATATCTGATGTAATTAATCAATATATAAATTTAAAACTTTATTTTGAAGGTAAAATATCTTTTAAAAAACTTATAGAGAATGTAGGGAATAATTGTCCTATTATAAGTAAAGATGATTATTGTGATTCAGATTGTAAAAAATGTTGGGAAAAGGCTTTAGAGTACAAGCCTAAAGAGAGAAAAATGTATATTAAAGATGAATTTCCTGTTATCGGAAAATATAAAAGAAATGAAAATAGAATTTATACTATATTGGATTTTAAAGATGGAGAAAATATAGAATTATATGATTTTGATACAGAATGGTATTATGGTTACGCTAGATATATAAGTATAGAAAATCCCACAAATATACACATAATCCATATAGATGATATAAAAGGAGAATGATAATATGAATAAAAATAAATTAAATCATATAAATAAGAATGGAATGGAGGTATAAATATGAGACTTGAAGATTTAAAAAATGGTATGAGTTATAAAAACAGGGATGATGAAATATTTTATATAATAAATGATAAAGTATTTGTTAAAGCAGATATAATTACATTACGTTACCATAGAGAATTATATCAAGAGTTAGAATATTATGATGAAGATTTTAAATGGAGTAGCAATAAAAAATGGGATATTATGGAGATATATGATTGTGATAATAAATTAATATGGAAAAGAAAAGAAATAGATTGGAGTAAGATTCCAGTCGATACAAAAGTTTTAGTAAAGAATGATGAAAATGGAGAATGGAATAAAAGATACTTTGCTGGATTTATAAATGGAGAAGTTACGACCTTTTCAAATGGAATGACTTCTTGGAGTACTTCTCGTCCAAATAATCCTATTTTAGTCTCTTGGAAATATGCTAAATTAGTAGAAAATAAAAAAGTAAAAAATGAAAACATAGAAGATATAGAGAACCAATTTGCAGAATACTGTAAAGGTAAAAGATGTGCGACTGAATGTGGTTACTATGGAAGTTTATCTTGTATATTGACGTGGGTATTAGATAATTATAATGTTTCCCCTAAATAGGAGGTATAAATATGGAAGTTAATATAAATAGCAAAAGAGAACCTTATGAGGTTGGAGATTTATTAGAAATTAGTGGATTCGGATTTAGAATGATAATTAAAAATAATAATAATGACTATTTTTTAATAAACATGGAAGGTCAGACTACAACATCTTATTATGATTCTATAGAAGAGTTGTTAGAAAAGAGAAATATTTTAAATCACTATAAAAATAAAGATTTAGAAATAAATTTAAAGAAGAAGAGAAAACTATTTTAGGAGTGGTTAAATGGAAGATATAAGAAATAAGGTATTTTTAAACAGTTTTTCAGAAGACGTAGAAAAGAATATGTTAGAAATAAGAGATTTAACTAAAAAAGAAGCCCTTAGTTTACTTTTAGCAGGTGGAGAATTTGAAGAGAATGTAGAGCATTATAAGAATTTAAACAAAGGCATTGACTTTTTATTAAATGCTATGGCTAATGACGAAAATATATCAATACAAGTAGATTCGGATGCTGACGGTTATTTCTCAGGTTCATTAGTATATCAAGTTATATATGATGATTTTGAATATGAAAATGTAACATTTATCTTAAACGAAGGAAGAGAACACGGATTCCAACTTAAAAATTTGGATACTTTAATTGAAAATGATATTAAATTGTTAATAATTCCTGATGGAGGAAGTGTTGAGTTTGAACCTTTAAAACAGGTTACGGATAAAGGTATCAAAGTATTAATCTTAGACCACCATATAATAGAAATAGGGGAAGAGCTAAAAGAGATAGAAGAAAACGTAGCACTTATTAACAATCAAGATGGAAGTGTTGAAAATATTTATTTAAGTGGTTGTGGAGTTAGTTATAAATTCTGCAAGGAACTCGTAGAATGTTGTGAAGGGGCAATAGGAAATAAATATTTAGATTTGGTAGCGGCTTCATTAATATCTGATATGTGCGATATGAAATATTCTTATGAGAATAGATATTATTTAAATATTGGTTCTAAAATAGATAATATAACCAATCCTTTTTTAACAGAAATGGCTAGAAGCATGAAGAAAAGTAAAAAAGATAGATTTTCTATTGAAGATTTTGGGTTTTCTATAGCTCCCATTATAAATGCTACTATTAGAATAGGAAAAAAAGAAGATAAAGAAAATCTGTTTAACGCCTTAATAGGTGTTAATGATTTAATAGCACATAGAGGGAAGGCAATATCTTATCCCTCTAAAGCTAGATTAATTGGTGCTAACCTTCAAAAGAAACAAAAAGAAGGAAAAGTTAAAATAGCAGAAATGATTAAAAAAGAAATTGAGGAAGAAGGTTCTCAAAATAACACTGTTATCATATATATAGACAGAGAGAAAAAGATAGATAAATCTTTAAGAGGATTAACCTGTAATCAATTATTAGATTATTATGAAAGACCTATATTGCTTGGAAGTATTGATAAGAATGGATTTATAAGTGGTAGTGCTAGAGGATATGGAGAAATGGATTTCAAGGATATATGTGAAAGAACAGGATTATTTGAATATACAAAAGGTCATGATAATAGTTTTGGTTTTAGTATTGAGGAAGGAAAAGTAGAAGAATTTTTAAAATATGTTAATGACAATATTACCATAAAAGAAAAAAGTATCAATGTGGAAAAAATTTATGATGAATTTGTTCCTAAAGATGATGTTAAAAAGATAGTTAGTTATGAAAACTTATGGAGTCATGATATTAAGCCACCTCTATATTTAATTAAAAATGCTATATTTAAAGTGAAAAACATAACAAAAATAGGGAATAGCACTTATAAGTTCGAAAATGATAATATTACAATTTATAAATATTTTTGTAGTAAAATATCTTTTCAAGAATTAATAGATAATGCACAAGAAGATGAACCTATTATATTAGATGCTTTAGTAGAATTTAGATATAAATTTGGAAGAAAAATTATTATTAAAGATTGGGAAAAAATTAAATAAAGTACTTGACAACATTGTTATAATATGGTATAATATAAATATAGAAACAGGAGAGGAGAAAAAATATGGAAAATAAAAAATTTAGAATTTTAATTGATATGGATGATACAATAACTAATTTCTTAGAAGAAGTCATTAATGAATATAATAAAACATACGGAACAAGTCATTCAATAGATGAAGTTACTGAATGGGTTATACCTAGTAGTTTTGAATATGGATTATTTTCAGTACTTGAATTAACAAATATTTTAACTATGATTACCCCCAAGTTAGATAGTATAGAGTATATAAATAAATGGATTGATGAGGGATATGATGTATTTATAGTATCAGATTGTTGTAATCGTTATCAGTCCTACAGAGATAAGCTTAAATGGTTAAAAACTTATATTCCAAAATTTGATTTATCTCATTTTATACCTTGCAAAGAAAAATATGTTATAAGTGGAGATGTTTTAATTGATGATAATTTAGACAATCTCGAAAAATGGAGTTTACATAACCCATATGGAATGGATTTATTAATGACGGCACAACATAATAAAGGGATTCAAGATGAAAGAAGAATTTATAGTTTTGAAGAAGCAGATGATTTAATAAAAACAATGCAACTTTTAATGTCTTTAGGAACAGAGATAAAAGCATTAGAGAAATAAGATAGGAGTGGTTACATGAATAATTATGTTCCATATCATATACACGACCAATTATCTTTATTAGATAGCGTAACAGACTTTAAAGAATATGTTGATAAGGCAGTTGAATATAATATGAAGGCTATTGCTTGTACTAATCACGGAAATGTTTATAAATGGATAGAAAGGTTTTTATATTGTAAAGAAAAAGGAATTAAATATATTCATGGGTGCGAAGTATATTTAACTGAAACGCTAGATGAAAAAATAAGAGATAATTACCACACTGTATTATTAGCAAAAAATCAAGAAGGATTAAAAGAATTGCATACTTTATTAGACTTATCAACTCATCCTTCTCATGTATATTATAAAAATAGAATCTCATTTGATGAATTTTTAAATATATCTGATAATATAATAAAAACATCAGCCTGTTTGGCGAGTCCTTTACAGAAACTTGACGAAGGTAACCCATATTATGATAAGTTAGCAAAACATTATGACTTCTTTGAAATACAATATCATAATTGTGAAGAACAAAAAGAATTTAATAGAAAACTATATAAATTATCAAAAAAATACAACAAGCCTCTTGTAGTAGGAACAGATACACATAGTATAAATGAATATAAAGCTGAATGCAGATATATTAGACAATTATCTAAAAATATAACATTTTCTAATGAAGACACTTTTGATTTAACATTTAAAAGCTATGAAGAATTAGTAAAAATGTTTAAAGAACAAAATTGTTTACCTATGGATGTAGTATTAGAAGCGATAGAAAATACTAATAAAATAGCAGATATGTGTGAAGAAATTAAGCTAGATACATCTTTTAAATATCCTATACTTAGTAAAGATGATGAAAAAACTTTGATAGATAGAATTGAAAAAATGTATAAAGATAAAGTAGATAGAGGAATAATTGATGGAAACAATGAAAAGTATAAGGAAAATTTAAAAGAAGAATTAAGAGTATTTAAAAAACTTAATATGATATCATTTATGTTGTTTATGAGCGAAATGATGGAGTGGTGTGAAAAAAATAATATCCCGACTTGCCCTTGCAGAGGGTCGGTCGGAGGAAGTACATTAGCTTATATAATAGGTATTACAGATGTTGACCCAATTAGATGGGGAACTATATTCTCAAGATTTGCAAATGAAGATAGGTTAGAAATTGGGGATATAGATGTAGATTTCTCACCTGATCAAAGGGAGCTTGTTTATAATTATATAATTAACAGATTTGGACAAGAGAAAACGGCATATATATTATCTATAGGAACTGTATCAGATAAAGGGACAATAGATGATATAGGCAGAGCCTTAGATAAAAAATATAAAGACAAGGGTTTAGAATCTCCATATTCTTTAGACCAAGTAAAGATAATAAAAGAAGAATATGAAGAAAATCCCGAAGAAACAAGGTTGAAATATAGTGAGTTATTTTATTACTTTGATGGAATTTTAAATTCAGTTGTATCTCAATCAGTTCATCCTGCGGGTATTGTAGCAAGTCCAGTAACCTTGACAGATAATTATGGTACGTTTTGGAAGGACGGAATGAAGATATTACAAATTGACATGGAAGAAGTTCATGAAGTATCTTTAGTAAAATATGATATTTTAGGATTAAAAAATATTGGAATAATAAAAGATTGCTGTGAATATGCAAATATTCCATATCCTAAGTCATATAATATAGATTTTAATGATGATAATGTATGGGAAGACATGGTTAAATATCCCTATGGTATATTTCAATTTGAAAGTGATTATGCTAATAAATTATTAAGACAATTTAATCCTCATAGAATAAATGACATGAATCTAGTTAATGCAAGTCTTCGCCCTAGTGGTGAAAGTTATAGAGATAATTTAATTGCAGGAATTCCTAACAAAAACCCATCTGAAATCATAGATAATTTATTAAAACAAAATAATGGATATCTTGTTTTTCAAGAAGACACCATAGCGTTTCTTCAAGATATATGTGGTTTAAGTGGGTCAGATGCAGATAATATAAGAAGGGCGATAGGAAGAAAACAAAGAGATAGACTAGAAAAAGCTATGCCACAAATATTAGAAGGATATTGTTCTAAATCAAATAAACCAAGAGATGTAGCTGAAAAAGAAGCACAAGAATTTTTACAAATAATAGAAGATTCAGCCAACTATCAATTTGGTAAAAATCATGCTACAGGGTATTCTATGATAGGATATTACTGTGCTTATTTAAGATATTATTATCCACTAGAGTTTACTTGTGCCTACTTAAATAATGCAGCCAATAATGAAGACTTTGTTAATGGAGAAAAATTAGCAAAGTTACTTGGTATTAAATTACAATCTCCTAAATTTGGGTATTCTAAAGCAGAATATTTCTTCAATAAAGAAACTAATACAATATATAAAGGTGTCGGCTCTATTAAATATCTAAATGGACAAAAAGCTAATATATTATATGAATTAAGTCAAAGTAAAAAATACGAAACCTTTACAGATGCATTATTTGATACTAAAGAAATAGGTAATAGATGTCTTGAAATTTTAATTAAATTAGGATATTTTTCTGAATTTGGTTGTATAAGCAAACTTCTTAAAGTATTTGAATTATATAAAGATAAAGGTAATAAAAAAACAATGTCTAAAACTAAAGATATTGAATTATATATGACTTACAAGGAATTAGCAGAAAGAAATGCAACTAAAGAGACTGCCAAAGTCTTAAATATGGACTATCATTCATTCATAAGAGATGTAGAATTATCTTTAGAAGATGTAGAAGATGATGTTATAGAATTAATAAAAAACGAAATAGAATATACAGGTGGATTTAACAAAGTAGCTTATAAACAAATGGATAAAAATGCTTGTTTTATATCTGATTTAAAAATCTTTAAATATAATATTGAAGTTGAATTGTTTTGTTTCTATAGTGGAAATGCAAAAATATTTAAAATGGATAAGCAATTATATAACCAATGCCCATTTGTAATGGGAGAGGTGTTATATTTATATGGGTTTATCCCTAAGAAAAGAAAGAAAAACAATATTGTTGATTATTATATTACAGATTTTGAAGTAGCATAAATATAAATAAGAAAGAGTTGATAATTATATGAACAAATTAGTATGTAAAGTTTGTGGAAGAGAGTTAAAACATAAAAATAAAAAGATGTTATGCGCCAAACATTTAAATGAATATAATGAATTTGGGTTCTGTATAACAACAAGTGATAGAACAGAAAATGAACCTAATGAAATTAGAATCCACAATGATTATGCAGAAATTGTTCTATACGACATTTATCAAGAAGAGATAGAAGAAAAAATCTTAATAGATATTGAAGATATAGATATAGTAAAGAATGTGGTTTGGAAAAAGGTAGGCAAACATATAGTTGGTTCTACAGATAGATATACATTTGATTTGCCTAGCCTTTTAATGGATACAGATAATAAAATTGAATATGTAAACGGAAATATATTGGACAATAGAAAAGAAAATTTAATGATAGTTGAAAAGAAAAAATTCAAGCATCATTTTGCTAATAACAAAAAATATAAAAATAAAATAATTATTACTTCTTTAGGTGGCTCAACAGAAGATGTTACAGGTTCATGTTTTGCCATAGAATATCCATTAGATAACGGAGGAAGAGACCTAATTCTGTTAGAGTGTGGAAGTATACAAACAAATAGAATGGTAGAAGATTTTAATGCCAATAAAAAAATGGTAGATAACATACCTTTTAATTTAGCAAGTAATATATTTGTATGTCATTGTCATGCTGATCATGTTGCCAATATACCTAGTGGGATTACAAGAGGGTTTGACGGAAATGTTGTTACTACTTATGAAACTGCTCAACTATTAAGTCCTATGTTGCTTGACTCGGCTTTTATACAAAAAAGAAACATAATAAGTATGAATAACAAAGGTAAAAAATACGAAATGTTATATGACGAATCTGATGTATTTAGAATTTTAGATAAAATTAAAATATATGATAAGGAAGTAATGCATAAAATTAATTCTAATTTATCTTTTAGGTTTGTTTCTAATAACCATTGTTTTGGTAGCACTTCCTTAGAGATATTTATTAAAAAGCCAAGTGGTCGAATAGTAAAAATATTTTATTCATCTGATTTAGGTTCTAGCTATAATCAACAGTATAAACCTTATTGTGATGAAAGAAGAAATGTTTCTAAGGCAAATATCGCAATCTTTGAAAGTACTTATGGAGACAGAGGGTTTTCAAAAAAAGATGTAGAAAAAGATGTAGAAGAGTTACTTAATAAGATTAGAGAAGTTACTTATAAAGGAAATAGAATACTTATACCTTGTTTTAGTTTTGACAGAAGTCAGTCTATAATAGATTTATTGTATCATACTTTTAAAGACGAAGAAGAATTTAAAAATATTAAAGTTATAGTAGATTCAAGGTTAACAAATGAGATTAATAAAGTATACGAAAAGACGCTACAAGGAGAATTATTAAATCGTTGGGAAGAAGTAATGTCTTGGGATAATTTCATATTTATTGATGAATATAAGAAAACAGAATTGATGGCAAGACAAACGAAGAATCCTTGTGTTATAATATCTTCTTCAGGTATGTTGGCAGGTGGTCATTCTGTTGCATATGCTAAGCATATTCTTCCTAGAAAGCAAGATTGTATATGTTTTATAGGATATTGTTCTGAAAGGACTCTAGGTGGTAAAATTCAAAGAGGTGCTAAATCTGTAACAATAGAGAATAAGAGCGTTCCTATAAGATGTGAAGTTAATGTATATAATAGCTTTACAGGGCATATACAAAGAAAAGAATTGATTTCTTATATGAAAGGTATGAATTGTAGTAGAATATTCGTTCATCACGGCTCAGAGGATGCAAAGGCTCAACTAAAATTTACGGCAGAAGAGGATTTCTTATTTAGTGGGATAAGTAAAAAAATAGGAATCATAAATAAGAAAAATAATTATTTTGTTATTTAGGGTTGACAATAGTATTAAAATATGATATAATATAAATAAGAAAGGAGGTGATAAATTATATTATAAAAAATAAATATAATGTTAATAGGAGGACTCACTATGAAATCACCGTTTAATTGGGTAGGGAATAAATATAAATATATAGGGACAATAAATGATTTAGTAAGAGATAAAAAGTATAATGATGTTGTAGATTGTTTTATGGGGTCAGGGAATATACTTTTAAATTTAGAATGTACTGCTAATAGATTTATTGGAAATGATAAAAATAGGTTATTGCCATATATATATGAGCGTATTAGAGTTATAGATAGTTTTAATATACATCAAATTGAAATTACATTGAATCAATGGAATAGATTTAGTAGCAAAGAGGATTATTATAACTTTAGAGAGTACTGGAATAAAAAATATAAAAATAACAGGTTTGATGATGCTTTTATATATGAAACAGCCTTATTATTAAAAATGTGTAGTAATTCTATGGTTAGATTTAATTCTAAAGGAGAATTTAACCAAGGATTTAGAGGGTTGGGCAAGAAGACTGAATTTTTTACAGATACTATGAAGAAAATAATAGTAAATGGATTAAATGATTTGAATATAGAATTAAATAAAAATAATTATGAATTTTTTACAGAAGATATATTAAACATTTCTCCTAATGAGAAAGATTTGTTTATATTAGATCCGCCATATATTTTAATGGATGAAATGTATAATATAGACTTTAGTAAAAAACATAATGATTATTTACTAACTCTATTAGATGGAAATAAATGTGATTTTATATACTTTAATTATCTTGAAAGAAATGGTGTTATGTATAAAGAGCTAAATGATATAATCAATAAGAATGATTATCAAGTAATAGAATTATCTAACACAACAGGAACAGGTCAAAATAGAAAAGGAGTTAAAAGTATCAAAGAAGTATTAATAACAAATATAAAAAACAGTTGACAACATTATTAAAATATGGTATAATATAAATATAGAAAGGGTGATAATATGAATGGATTATCAAGAGAGCAATTATTAGAAAAACTTAATGAGCTATATATTGAATTAGACGAATACAAAGAGATGGAGAAAGACTATATAGATTTAAGTTATGAAATGCAATCTTTAGAAGAAGTACATGGTGAATTGGAGGAAAGGTATGATGACTTAAAATGGAATTATGATAGACTGAAAGAAGATTATGACGAGTTAAAAGGAAATTATGACATTTTAGAGAGGGACTTTGATGAATTGGTGGAGAAATATGAAGGCTAAAATGAATAAGATAGATAGAAAGGAAGATGCTGATGCTTGTAAATGAATGGTTAGAAAACAATGAATTAGGGATTGATATTTGGAAGAAAAAGTACCAATATGAAAATGAGACATTTGAAGAATGGTTAAATAGAGTGTCTAATAATAATGAAGGATTAAAAAATATAATAAGGAATAAAAGATTTTTATTCGGTGGAAGAATTTTATCTAATAGAGGGTTAGATAAAAAAGGAAAAAAAATAACACTTTCTAACTGCTATGTATTACCACAAGTAGAAGATAGTATTGAAGGAATATATAAAACTTGTAGTAATTTAGCAAGGACATTTTCTTATGGCGGAGGCGTAGGTATAGATATAAGTAATCTTAGACCTAAAGGAGCAAAAGTTAATAATACTGCTAAATACACAACGGGAGCAGTATCTTTTATGGATACATTTAGTAAGGTAGCAGAAACAATCGGTCAGAATGGACGTAGAGGGGCGTTAATGATTTCTATGGATGCCAACCATCCCGATATAGAAGAGTTTATCAATATTAAAACTGATTTAGATAAAGTAACTAAAGCAAATATATCAGTAAGACTTAATGATGAATTTATGAAAAAAGTAACAGGGGAAAATAAAAATCCAATATATCATAGTTTTTTTACGAAAGATGATTCTATAATAGGCACAAAAGACATTGATGCTAAAGATTTATTTATGACTTTATGTAAAAATAATTGGGATTACGCTGAGCCAGGAATATTATATTGGGACAGAATTTCTAACTATAATTTATTACAATACGATAAGGATTTTAAATATGCAGGAGTAAATCCTTGTGCGGAAGAACCTCTTCCAGCAGGTGGCAGTTGTTTATTAGGGGCATTTAATTTAGATGCTTATGTAAAAGATAAAGTATTTGATACAGAACAATTTATTATAGACATATCAATAGTGGTAAAAGCTATGAATGAAGTATTAGATGAAGGGTTACCATTACATCCTTTAGACATACAAAAGAAGACTGTAAATGATTATAGACAAATAGGGATTGGAGTAATGGGTATAGCAGATATGTTAATACATATGGGAGTAGAATATGGGTCAGATGAATCAATAAATATATGTGATGAAATAGGAAAACTTTTAGCAGACCATACATTGAAATGCTCATCTTTATTAGCAAAAGAATATGGTGCTTATCCAAAATATAAAGATTGTGTCTTAGACAGTGATTTTATTAAAAATAATGCAAGTAAAGATACTATTAAAACGATTAAAACATATGGATTAAGAAATAGTCAATTATTAACTATTGCTCCTACAGGAAGTATTTCTACTATGATAGGAGTAAGTGGTGGTATAGAACCTATATTTGAAAATTCATATATAAGAAAAACGGAATCTTTACATGGAGAAGATGTTTATTATAAAGTATATACTCCTATTGTAAAAAAATATATGGAAGATAACAATTTACAAGATGAAAATGAATTACCTAATTATTTTATAACTACAAAAGATTTAAATTCTTCTAAAAGAATTTCTATGCAAAGTATTTGGCAAACTCATATAGATGCTTCAATATCATCAACTATTAATTTACCTAAAGAAACAAGCGTAGAAGAAATTTATAATATTTATGTAGAAGCATGGAAAAAAGGATTAAAAGGAATTACTGTTTATCGTAGTGGATGTAAAAGAGAAGGCATACTTACTACTAGCACAGAAATTCCTAAAGAGCTATCTCGTGGAGAATGGAAATCTCTAGCTAAAGATACTTATTATGTAAAAAGAAACCTTTCTATAGGATGTGGCAAACTTAAATTATTTATAGGTTATTCTCCAAGCGAAGAAAAGATACAAGATTTGTATATAATTAAGTGCGGTAATGGTGGCTGCACAAGAAATCTTCAGGCATTAGCAATAAGCATGAGTGCGGTATTAAGGCTAGGTGGTTCTTTAGATAATTTAGAAAAAGCTTTTAGGGGCATTGACCCATGTAATTCATTTATATCTGCTAGGGCTAAAGGTAAGGAATTAAGCAAAGGAAATTATTGTGGAGCAGTAATTCTAAATGAGGTTAACAAATTTTTAGAAGAAATAGATAAAAAGGAATCTGGTGAAGAAAAAGTTAAAGAAAAAAATACCAATGCTAATTTAACTACTCAAGAATTACTAGATAAAGGATTATGCCCAGAATGTAAAGAACCTTTAAATCACATAGCAGGGTGTGTTCAATGTTCTAATTGTGGATTTAGCCGTTGTAATTAAAAGGAGCAATGATATGGTCTTAAATATAAAGCAATTAAAATTTAATCCAAAATATTTTATTTGCGATAAAGGATTTGTAATCTCTATTGCTAAAGGATTAAAAATTCTTTATCCTCGAATTGATAAGGAAGGATATATTAGATGCTATATAAGAGATATAGCATCTAATAAACGTAAAGATTATAGATTGCATAGATTGGTAGCAGAATATTTTATTGACAACCCTAATGATTATAAAATAGTAAATCACATAGACGGAGATAAAACTAATAATAAAGTTGAAAATTTAGAATGGTGTACTCAAAGTGAAAATGTATCACATGGATATAAAACAGGGTTAAATCATTCTAAAAAATGCCCTGTTCTATGCACAACTAATAATAGAGTTTATGCAAGTCAATTAGAGGCATCTAAAGAATTAAATATAAGTAGAAAATCTATATCGCTAATATTAAAAGGCGAAGTTTATTCTTTAAAAGGATTACATTTTGAATATGTAGATAAAAATTGGAAAAATAATTAAATAATTTACAAAATGCGAATAGAGGTGATTAAATGTACAAAATATTAGAAAGTTTATATAGACAACAGGTATCAGCATTAATGTTAATAAAATTATATTATTAATTAAAACAGGAGGAGATTTTCTTCCTCCTTAATAACTACAATTATTATTTTGAATATATAGATTGAAATTTAAAAGGAGTGATTTTATGGTTTTATTATTTGTAGATAGCAAACATAAATACTTTAAAGAATTAATAGGAGAACGCTGTTTCTTTAATTTTGACAAGGACGGAAGAATATTACTACATTTCTTTAGAAGTGAAAAATATATCAAATTAAAAAAGAGTGGGGACTTAGTGTATACAGGAGAATATGCAGTTTTAAGAGACAAAGATAGTATATTTATACTCAAAGATATGAATAACAATAATTTAAAAGGAGAGTAAATATGTTTTATGGCATAAGAAATGCATTTAATGAAGCCACAGGAATAGATTTAAATGAGTGGACTTTAGTTACGAAAATCGAAGTTAGAAAAGTTAAAAGTACCCATATCTCTTTGCCATTTTCTATAACAGAAATGAGCTTGTGGTCACACCCTTTTACAACAGAGAGTAAGACTGCAATATGTGGCGAGTTAGGTAGAGTCGCAAGAAGATTATTAGCAAATGATGGTATAAATTGTAGAATCAATAAAGAGGTAGAAAATTATATTGCAATAAATGTTTCTTGGGAACTTGGAGAAGAATTAATATGTATGTTGTATGAATTTGTTAAGAAAGGATAAAGATATGAAGAAAATAAAATTATCAAGTATATATTTAATAATTGCAATTTTATTAGGAATCTATACGTTGGGATTAATCTTTTTCCCAACTATACTTCCTTATTCCGATAATATACTAATAATTTCAATAACTTGCACAATGTTGGCTTTTATATTATATACATTAACTGTTGATGATTAAGAAAGGGTGACGATATGAAAAAAATAATAGTTTTATTAGGAGCATCTGCTACTGGAAAAGATACAGTAGCCAAACACATATCTGAAAAATATAATATACCAATGGCAATATCTTATACTACAAGACCTATGAGGTCAAACGAAACCCAAGGGGTAGAATATTATTTTATATCTGATGATGAAATGCACGAAAAATTTAAAAACGGAGAAGTTATTGAACATACTTCTTATTATATTCAATCAGAAGATGTATCTTATACATATGCAAATGTTGTAGAAGAGTTTGAAAAAGGAGATTATGTTTTAACTATATTAAATCCTCATGGGTTATATCAATTTAACAAATCTCAATATAAAGATAATTTAGTATCAATTATGCTTAATTGCGATGACAGAGTTAGATTAGTTAGGAGCTTAAATAGGGACGAAAATGTCAATGTAAATGAAGTTTTAGACCGTTTTAGAAGGGACGAACTGGATTTTATAGAAAGAAGACCTAAAACAGATTATGAAATAGATACTAATAAACCTTTAGAAGAGGTTTTTAATAATATAGATAAAGTAATAGAAAATATTTTAAAAGGAGAATGATAGAATGGTGATAATTAAAGCACTTGTAGTTGTATGGATAATAATAAGTCTTGTTAGTTTCTTTATAGGAGAATATGTTATAAAGAAAACTGCTAGTGACAGAGACCTTATAGAAGAATTAATAAAAACAGAAAATGGCAAAAATTTAATCTTATCTTTTGGAAATACTTTTAGTATAGCCCTTACCTGTATGATACCTCTTGTTCATTTTGTTCCTTTAGTTGGGTTTATATGGGGATTCATAATGATGAAAAAAGATTATGATTATTATAAAACTTGTATTTTAGGTGCTGCGAAAGGAGAGTAATATGATAAGAACAATATTTTTAATTTATCTTTTAGTATCGTTAATAGCTTTAGTTTTGTTGAAAATATTCACTGTAAAGTTATCTAAAAATATTTATTCTAAAGATATTTTTTCACTTTATATGACAGAAGAATTAGCAAAGGAAGCCGTAAAAGAGATGGCAAATCCTTGTTTAAAAGAGATTCTAAAATGCTTTATACCTATATATCATTGTTATTTAACAGTAATGATGATTCTTTGTATTATATATGAAAAGAAAAACCCTGAAGTGATAAAAGAAATATCAAAAGAATTAAAGGAAACGGAGAAATTTAATGGCAAAAAATAGTAATAAAATAGGTAAAAATTTTGAAATAAGATTATCAGATAAGTTTAATGAATATAGAAAAAATAAATTAGCTTTTATATCTAAAGTACCTACTGATTGGGTAGTAATCAGAGGAACAAAAGGAAAGATAGTTACGGCTTACCCTAGAGGTAAGTCGGAGTTCCTTGATTATTGTGGTTGCTTAAAGAATGGAGAAGTAGTGTTTATTGAAGCTAAAAGTTGTAATAATAGCACCTCTTTCCCTCTATCCAATATAAAACCTTATCAATTTGAATTAATAGAGGAATATCTAAACTATACAGATAGAGTTTATATGATTGTAGAAATGAGACAAACGGACGAAATTTTTTTATTTAATGCTAAGTTACTTTTAAATTTTGAAGAAGTTTATAACAGAAAGAGTATCCCTTTAAAATGGTTACAAGATAATTGTATTAAGGTTAATGATTTAGATATTTTAAAATATATAAAGGAGTAAGGTATGCTTGAATTAAAATTAAAATTAAGGGTTACAAAAATTAAAAAAAGAACACAGGCAAAAGTTTTTAAAGACTTAAAAGTAGGCGATGAAATTCTTTTATCTTCTACTCTTAATAATTATGCAGGTTATCAAAAAATGTTAAAGGTAAAAAATCTTGCTACTGGAGAAGAAGATTATAAATATTTTACTGTTATAAGTAATACGCTTGATAAATTTGAATTTGAAGAAATTTTATAAAAATACTTGACAACAATATTAAAATATGATACAATATAAATATAGAAAGGAGCAACAATATGAAAATGGAACATTACGGGGAAATAACATCTATGCTTGATGATTTATGTCAATTATTATCTGACGGTTTAATGTTTTGTATTCAAGGTAGGAAGAAAAAGATGAAGGAAAACGAAAAGAAAATTTCAGAGCAAAAAGAAGCAATAGATAAATATATAGAGAAAAATAATATTGACCTAAACGAATATAAAGAAATATATTTAGCAAGAATATATCAATGGGCAAACATAGATGGAGTTAATGTTCAACGTAAGTATGAAAGAAGGAAATAATATGAGTAATTTTTTTTCAATTACAAATCAATTTAAATTTTGTGGAAACCCTTTTAGAATAGACACATATAATAGCTGTTCTTTTGGTTGTGAATACTGTTTTGTTAAAGGGCGTAGTCCTGTTACTGTGAGAGGTCGAGAGAGTGAGTTTATAGATTTAAATAATTTTGAAAAAACACTATATCGAGCATTTGAAACAGATTGTAAAACTAGAGGTATAAATATGGAACTATTAAGACATAGAGTGCCTTTTCATTTGGGAGGTATGTCAGACCCATTTCAACAAAGAGAATTTACAGATAAAATAACATATGGATTATTAACATTATTAAATAAATACGAATACCCAGTTATGATTTCAACTAAATGTGCCAAGTTGCCAAGTGAATATTGGGAAATATTAAATCCTAAAACTCATGCTTTTCAAATAAGCTTATTCTCTAACAATAATGACACTATTAGAGAATTCGAAAAGAACACTCCTACCGTAGAAGAAAGAATATCGTTTATGAAAGAATTAAAAAATAAAGGGTTTTGGGTAGGATTAAGAATACAACCTTTAATTCATTTAGAAGATGCTCTAGGAATAGTTGAAGACACCAAAGGAATTGTTGATTATATAACCGTAGAACACTTAAAAATACCTACAAACGATTCTCAATTAAAGAAAAGATTACAACCTATTAAAGATATGTATCCATTTTATAAACCTAAAAAAAGTAGACATTATGAAATGGTAAAAGAATTTAAATTAAGAAACGTAAATAAGATTAAAGAAATTGCAATTTGTCCTGTGGGTTGTGGAGATAATGACTTACACGAGTATTCAGAGAGCAGATGTTGTTGTGGTATTGATACCATAGGAAATGAGTTTAATAATTATCTAAAATATAATACCACTTATTTTCTTACTGGAGAATATAATAAAGAGGACATATGGATACCTCAAAGTTCAGTTAGGAGTATATTAAATAGTGATTGTAGAGGCAATAAAGAATTAAAATTAATTTCTCATTATGTTGATAAATATAAAGAAGAAACAAAAGAAAGTTTATAAAATTACTTGACAACAATATTAAAATATGATATAATATAAATATAATAAGGAAAGGGTGATGAATATGAAATGGTGTAACTACTTTGACTGTTGGATTGATGACCTATTTGATATTTATGATGAAGAAACCATATTCCATGAATGTGATGAAAATATATTCGTTGATACTCATGGGAGATATTTAAACTGTAACGATTGTGAACATTGTGAGGATATGGATTAAAATATGAGCATTTATCAATCACTTTCAGAAATTAAAGAATATTGTGAGAGAAGAAAGTGTAATGATTGTGAAATAATAGATGCTTTAGGTATCTGCTTGAAGGCTAAAGAATGGAATATAAATACTAAATGTTGTGGATTTTGTGAATATTATGATTTCTCTAAGCCTTCAGGACAGATATGCACTAAAGGTAAAAATAGAAGTTTCCATTCAGTCTCTTGCAATTTATACAGGAGGGGATAATTTGAATAAATTTATAATGTTAGTAGGATTACCGAACACTGGTAAAACTACTTATGCTAAACAATATGTATTTGGAAATAAAGATACGGTAATTGTTTCTTATGATGTTTTAGAAGTAAAAGAATTTGGTTATTTAAAAAGACTTACTGATGGCAAATCTAGTGTTATAATAGATAAAGCAAAACAAGAAATAGTTGACAACTTAAAGAAAGGTTGTTCTGTTATATATGATGGACGTAATCTTACTAGAGAAGGAAGAAAAAATATAATTTCTTATGTTAAGGAAGGCGTAAAAGATGTAGAAATTGATTGTGTTTATTTTAAGAAGAAATTTGTATCTTCACATTGGTTACTAAATGAATCTGAAAATATTGAACCACCTTGTATAATTGAAGGGTTTAATAACATTGAAAGGAAAGGGTAATATGAAAATAAGAAGACTTAAAGTAGGAGATAAGATTAGAATAGCCTGTGATTTAGATTATGGTAGATATACTGATTTAACAGAAGGTATGTTTCAGTATGCAGGTAAAACTGCTACTATAACAAAAATGTGTAGTTCTAATCCTATAGTAAAGTTTAAAATAGATTTAGATATGGGTAGATATTATTGGTATGCAGATGCAGTAGTTGGAGTTGAATAATATGAGTAAATTTGAATTTAAAGATTATGATTATATAACAAAGTATAAAAATAAATTTTTTAAATATATGAATAAAACAGAATGGAGTGATAGTATGAAAAAAAGAGTAAGGGGCTTTGAAATTTGTCCCGATAGAAAATATCCAGATGAAAAAATAATATTACCACAAAGAAATGATAAAGGAAGTTGTGGTTATGATATTAGAATACCGTGCGAAATGGTTATTCCGCCCTATTCGCATTCAGATTTAATATTTACAGATATATGTGCTTATATGCAAGAAGATGAAGTATTAAAATTATTTGTACGTTCTAGTATAGGAATAAAAAAAGGATTAATACTATCAAATGGAACAGGTATAATAGATAGCTCTTATTATCCTAGAAATATAGGAATCAAACTTTATAACACTACTGATAAAGAGGTTGTATTAGAAAAGAATGAAAGAGTTTGTCAATGTATTTTTGAAAAATATTTAACTATAGATAATGATATTTGTGCAAATACTGAAAGACTAGGTGGGTTTGGTAGTACTGGTACTAGATAGGAGAATAATATGAATAAAGAACAGCTTCTTATATTGATTGAGCTAGTAGTTAGCGAGTTACGTTCAATTAAAGCAGAAGAACATTTGATTACTTCTACTGGCTCTCTTGTATCTGATGCAGAGGAATTTAGAATGAAATTAAATCAAGATTTATATAATGAATTATTAAAAATAAAAGAAATACTGGAACAACAGTATAATGGATAGGAGTGATAATATGAATTTATATAATGAAATGAATAATTTATTCGAAAGAAAACAAGCACCGATTAAAAATAAAATAAAAGCGATGGAAAATGTTTTAGGTTATAGTATATCTGATGAATTAAGAAAGTGCTTAGACAAAGAGATATTTAAATTAAAAACAAAATTAGATATTTCTCAAGAAATGCAGATAGACGTACTCAATAAAATACTAGAATATGAAAATAAAAATAGTTAACAACATTATTAAAATTATTAAAACTTTGTTAAATTGGAATATTTTTGATACCAATTTGCATATGCTATGATATATGTAGCATATATGTAATAGCTATAAAATAGCTAACTGAAATATATGCGGAATGTTCATATCGGTTATAGCAATTTAGGTGAAATATGCCCCTTTTTAAAAAGTATATAAAAATAAATAAAATTACATAAAAATGTATAAAAAAAATAAGAGTTGGAGATATTTCAACTCTTATTTTGGGTTAATTAACCTATACGAATTATTCATATAGGCACATATAAATGTCAATTGCAATTATATGATATAATAAATTACATATTTTGTCAATAGTTATTTTGGCAACTTTACGATAAATGCCGAATATCCTTTCTCTTCATTTCTGATTAAACACAATGCATGAAATCGCTTCAAATTAAGCATATCCGTCTCTGCATACCCTTCTTTATAGAATAATCCCCTTAGTTCTTCAAAACACTTTACATCAGCTCCTGCAAGGAGGATAAAACTACAACCGCTGCTCAAAATTGCATCTTTGCATTTTTTATTACATTGATTTAAGAAGTGTAAAGATATCGTAGGTATAAAAGAATACTTTCTACATTCAGTTAATATATCTTGAAGAATTGTCTGTGCTGTTGGAAATAGATTAATTTCATCAAAGAATATTTCTGTTCTAGTGTTTGAGCTGATCTGTTTTGACAACCAAACTTTACTTAAATAAAATGTAGCAATTAAGTCTCTTATATTTCTGTTAGTAAAATCCTCTTCTCTAGCCTTTATTAATATAACTTTATTTTCATCTAATGCTTTTACGAAATTTATATTCTCTTCTGCTGACTTATTGAAGGCTAGTTTAGTATATAAATTAGTTTTTAATAAGCTCACTCTATCTATTATGCCATCTATCTTGCTATCGTAATTTTCCACTTCCCCATCTTTATTTTCTTTATCTAACTCACTTAAATCGTTTATTTCATCTTCAAGTAATTTTTTTTGACCTTCTGTAAGCCATTCTAAGGCTTTTCTTCTTGCATTAGGATACATAAGTATACCTATTATATCTTTAAAACTGGCATTAAAATTTTTATAAAAGGCTACCGTACAAGCAGAATAAAAATATCTTAACATTCTAGGAGTTAATTTAGTATCTGCATTAATAGTGTTTAATAAGATGTGTAATTGTGTAGCCTTTTCCATACATTTAGCTAATTTCTTATATTTATCCTCACTATCATCACAAGTTAATTCATTAAAACAGAATCCTTGTAGTTGATTATAATTGCTGCAATCAATTTCTATAAGCCTATCTTTAGGAATTACCTTTTTTATGGTTTCTGACAGACTACAATCTCTAATAATATCTAATACTACTAATCCATCTCCTTTAGCTATTATAGATTTAGCAAGGTTTGTCATGTAGTAAGTTTTACCACAACCCATACCACCCATTAGAATCCTTCCTAGACGGCTTAATTCTTTATCTGTAGAATAATAGACAGGTTCATTTTTTAAAGATGTTCCTATAAGTATATCACCATTAGCCAAACATTTAGGGAATTTTTTATTATATACACTATTATGTTCTATATTAGGGAATTGTTGAATTAATTCTTCTCCCGGAAGTGCAATAAAATTACTACATTCAAGTACAGATGTATTTAATTGATTAACATTGCTTAACACAGGTTTCAAAATATCCATTTCTTTTTTCACTCTCCTACATATAAATTCATTATCATCTTTTATTTCTCCATAAGAACCAACAATAGCATCTGCTATAATCTTATCTCTTCTCTTATTTTCTCCTTTTGTAGAAATTAGGATTTGGGTTTTGCATAAATCACTCATTCCCTTTTTTAAAGTATTGTTACTTAAAGAATCAAAATTAACAACTTTTTCTGATTTATTTTGTTTAACTCCAAACATTAAGTCTAAAGTTGAATTAAAAAAATCCACAGTAAAATCTAATATCTTAATAACAATATTCATCATTTTATTTGAAGTATATTTGACAGAAGTGTTTCTGTATTCTTTTATAAACTTTTGACAAGATGCTCTAAAATAATTTGATTGCTTTTCTGATACAGGAATGAAGTTATAAAATATCCCTGCCTCTTCTTCATCTTGAAGTAATTCAATTACATTCATATTTGCATTTAATAAATCATTATTTCTCATATCTGTATCGCTAGATAAAAAGTCTCTATTTTTATAAACAAGTTGATATTTAGATCCGCCTTTTATTAAAGGAATATTATCAACTTCTTTTATCTCTACAGACTTCCATATTTCTTTGAATTTAACTTTGAATTTAGAATAGAATAATTTGGGTACAATAAAATAAAAATTAATTTTATCATTTGTGATGTGTATATAATAACTTGCTTTGAATTGTGTTTTTAGAATAATTTTTTTATTTTCGATTTGTATAAGTTTATTTAAGTTTACAAACATTTTATTCACAAGATATAGAATTGAAAATGTTCGATTGTTTCTAATGGATTTTGTTGGGATTAATTTTAAATATATATATTCTTGATTTTTAATCTCAAAATATTTTGAGATAGGTATACTTTTAAGCACCTGTAAGGACTCCTATTATAATGTTTAAAATTAAATATATGCAAGGTATAACAAACGCCCAACGTTTTCCTTTGTCATAACCGAACACATATAATATAAGAGCAATAAATCCTGCGACTAGACATATATTAAATGAATAATCTTGTATAGCCACTAATAGCTTATAACCAGTTTCTTGTAAAAATTCTATTGGATGTAAAAGATTATCTCCTATATCTGTCAATTTATCTATGACACCTATTAATTTATCTATTTTCTCTTCCATAATAAACCCTCCTATAATTTAATCATTGTGAATAATTTTGGGTAGAATGTTAAAAGTATATAGATTAAAAAATATTGAACACCTGAATTAGTAGCTTGACGGAAGTTCGCTCCTTGTAATGCATTTTCTATAATACTTTTTATGCCCATACACATACATCCATATCGTGCAAATATCATTAGCAGGTTTAAGATTTGTGTTGCTACATTAGATATTTCTGCTTCCGTAGTAGCTGCATAACAAAATAATCCTTTGTGCATTAGTATTGCTATTAGTATAACCATCTTTTTATATTCTTTTTTATTTTTCTTTAAAACATTTAAGCATTTTTCTACAACTGTACATTTATTCTCTGTCATTTGTCTATATTCCTTGAAAGTATAAGATTTCATGTATAATATCCTCCTTTTAGTTAACACTAATAATATAATTATGAATAACCGAGGTGACAAAAATGAATGAAGCTTTATTTTGGTTTGGACTTGCAATGCTATTTGACCTTTTGAGTAAATTGATTTGATTCAGATAACATTTGTTTTCTTAAAATATATTTTATATAATTACTTTTATTACCATATTCTTCGAATTTATCTTCTAACCAAGAGAATAGTAATTTATCCTCCATATTATTTTTAAAACTTACAGGTATAACTGTTTTATTTCCTTTCATTATTTTTCCCTCCTTTTACTTCATTATATGAAAAAGTATGGAAAATATTACACTTTTTATTAAAAATATATAAAAAAAATAATCACCCTACTAAGAGTGATTATCCTACTGTTGATTTGAGATAGAAGTGAGGTTTATTAACAACTTTATATCCCTTTGTGTCTACTTCTCTCTCTACATAGTCCAAATAATCATCTAAAAATTCCTTTAATCCATCTTCATATAGGGAATAAATAAGTATAAGGTCTGCTCTACTTAGTTGCTTCTCGTGATTCCCTTCATCAATAAATAAATCAATAAGCCTTAATTCTCTAGCTTCCTCTACTTTAATCTGATGTTGTCGAGGAACAATAGGGAGTTCATAAGGATTTCTTTCCTCCATTTGTACTTCCTCCTTTAATAAAATAACCACCGCAATAAGACTATTAAGTTAAGCTTATAATTAGGGTTACGGTGGTCATATATATAAAAATATCGAACTATATTTATATTATACAATATTATAAACAGTTTGTCAATCATCAAACTCATCATCAAAATTATCTATAAAATCGTCTAAATTATTCTCTACTTCATTTTCTATTTGAGAAGATTTTTGTATACTATTAGAAGTATTTAATCCTGCTATCTTTTCCAATAACATATTTATATTTATATTATTATTTACATAATTTTGTTCTCGTTTCCTTTCTACTTCTGCTAAATCTTTAAGGAATCCCGATGCACTTCTTTTAGAAATGATATAGTCATATAAGGCTATTTCATTTTCATAAAATCTAATTCTAATCTCTTTTATTTTTGCCATTTCTTTAACCCCATTAAACGAAAGGCTTTTGCATTTACTCCAATATCATTTACTAAGATAGTTTGAGGATATTCTTTTTTAAAGTAGTCAATGCCTATTTCTCCCCCACCTCCTGCAAGAATTAAATTACATGAAATAGCACTTGGGAAACTCCCTTTAAATTCATTCAATAATTTATTCATAAAGTCATCTTGGAACTCTTTAAGAAAAGAATAATCTTGTATATTAATCATTTTAATCTCTCCGTCAAATACTTTTTTGGCATCTTCAAGACTAATCTTACAATACTTCATAGAGATATACTTCTTTACATTATGATACAACTCTAATAACCCTATGTCTAAAGATTCTCCGTCTATAAATTTATTCTTCTCATTAAATATAGCTATATCTGTTGTTCCCCCACCTATATCTACGATAAGAGTTTTTGCTTCTACTTGTGCCTTATTTACAGACTTTAAATTTTTAATTCCGTAACTTTCAGGACGGATTATTACATCTTCAATATAAATTGTTCTAGTACCCCTATCCTTACCTGATCCAAGAGTTATCTTTTTCATGTTATTTTGTTTTATTAATGCTTTTAATTCTTGACTGTATTCATTATATTGTCCTGCTGGAATTCCTAATACAAGTTTAATTCTATTATTTTTACTTACTTTAGCCAATCCATAATAAAGTAAATTAAAGAAGTTATCTTTTTTAAATTTTAAATGTTCGTTTTTAAACTCTCCTTGATTTACTATCCATTTTTCATCTGTCTCAAATATTTCATTATCTCCAAGTTCTTTAATCGTAGAATATTTTTCTATTCTACTTTCAATTATTAAAATGTCATTACTTTTATCTCCCATAAAGATACTTGTGATATTGCCTATGTCGGCACTGCATATACTTACATTATTCATATTAACCCTCCATATCATTTAAAGTGGACTTTTTGCCCTTTCTGATATTATTATATGATAAATATTACAAAAATACAACTACTTTTTAAAAATTTTCCACTTAAAATGGACTATAAATAAAAACAACCCCCTAGCCATAAGACTAGAGGGTAATCCATAAATAATACAAATAGAATAACTTATCTATATTATTTGCATTTATACATTAAAATATTTATTATTTTAATTATTGTTAATTATAAATTTTATATTCTCCAATCCAACCTATTTTTTCATTAATATATTTAAATATGATTTCGTAAACTTTGTTTGCCTCAATCGTTGGAACATCTTTCCATTTAATAGATGGAGGAAAAGTTATTGACACAGTTGAAGAAGGAGAAAAATACAAATGTATTTCTGTATATTCAACTACATTTGGCAATGTTATTTCTAAATCTTCTGTTACATTAATATATTGATTTTTTGTATTTGTTACTAAGTTTACTTTATTAGAAATTGTTGCCATTGTAATTATTTTATCACTATAATTATATTTTATAGAATTATTAAATGAAAATATAGTAACATTCGACTCATTTGACTTTAATGAAAATAAATAGTAATAAATACTACCCTCAGCCGATTCGAATTTATTATAAAGAGTAATACCATTACTTCCAGTAGAATTTAATTCTAAAATAATTTTATTATTGAATAATATTGCTTCATAACCTATATCATCGTCTATTACTTGATTTAAATCTTCTTTAGAAATACTATTTAGAATAATTTCGTTATTTGGTTTATCAATCCATAAATAGTTATATACAAAATCATATAAAGAATTAAATTCATCTTCTGTTATTTGGAAATCATATACCCTACCATATATATTAGAAATAAGATTATCTCTGCTATCATCTACATATTTCTTAGTAACTAAATCTTTATCTTCAGTAGGCGTACCTTCTTGAGATAGCTTACCTGCGAACCAAGCATTCCCATCCCAATCTAATGTATGAGCATTAGAGCGTTTATTGTTATTATTACCGTTGCCTACTATATGAGCATATTTATTAGTAGTATCCTCTATATTAAATTTGCCTTGAACGTGTTGATAATCAGATGATGCTTTAGTATTATAACCTTCTGCATGTGAACAATTACCTGGAGCTCCAGTGTATTTACCTTCTGAATGCGAACTATCACCTGGAGCAGCAGTACTAGTACCTTCTGCATGTGATTTACTACCTGAAGCAACTGTACCACCGCCTTCTGCATGTGAACAATTACCTGAAGCCTGTGTGCCGCTGCCTTCAGCATGTGAGCAGTCACCTACAGCAGTAGTATTATCACCTTCTGCATGTGAACATTCACCTAAAGCAGTAGTTTCAGAACCCTCCGCATGTGAACACTCACCTGACGCAATAGTACCATCACCTTCTGCATGTGATTTATCACCTGAAGCTTTACAAGTTAATCCAAAACTAGAACTAAATGCCCCAATTCTACCTTTTCTAGCTCCTACAGTTATAGAATTATTAACTTTTAAGTCATTTGGTATATACATATTATCTAAATTTTTAATATCTTTTTCAATTAATTGCATATCAGTGGTATTAGTTGTATCTAATAAAAACACCGCCAGTACAGTATTACCACTAATAGTCGCAATTATACATTCACAACCATTTTCTACAATACCAAGCGCCCCATCGATATATATTGCATGGTATTGTGTGTTATTATATTTTACATAATATGATTTAGTAGGGTCATATGTCACAGTACCATCAACAGGGATTTGAACAGGCTCACTATTATCATTAATAAGATTATCTATTTCAGTTTTCTTTGCAGATATAGTTGCGGCAGGAACTGTTAAAACTACTTTCTCACTAATTACATGAGGAACGTTATTAGCCTGTACATCTCCTGCGAACCAAGCATTACCTTTCCAATCTAATGTATGTGCATTACTTCTTTCCATACCACTTTTACCGTTACCAACTATATGGGCATATTTATTACTTTTATCTTCTATATTATATTTACCCTGAACGTGTTGATAATTTGAAGAGGCAGTTGTAAAACTACCTTCTGCATGAGATGATTTTCCATAAGCTTTTGTTCCCTCTCCTTCTGCATGAGAAGTTATTCCACTGGCAACTGCATAACTGCCTTCTGCGTGGGAACTTATGCCTTCAGCGATTGAATTATCTCCTTCTGCGTGGGAAGTTTGCCCCTTAGCTTTCGTTTCCTCTCCTTCTGCATGAGAACTCCATCCACTAGCAGTTGTATTCTTACCTTCTGCATAAGAACATTCTCCTGACGCTTCAACGGTTTTTCCAATAGCAACGCTATATTCTCCTATAGTTGCCCCTTCTTTCCTATTCATACTCATACTACCAGTAAATACAGGGTTTTCTTTGGAAATTAAATTACTTGTATCTATTACCATCTCGCTATCATCTTTGTTATACAAACAATAAACATATAATTCCCATTCTTCTGTATTTCTAGGTTTAGGTAATTTTACGTTATGTAGTAATTTAACTAACTCTTCATCCTTTATACCGTAACTCTTTATAGCTTGATATACTCGATATATTTGTATTGTTGTTCTAGGGTATGCTATCTTACCATAAGTTTTACTATACTTATTATTAAAGTATTTTATTAATTCATTCATTTAATCAACTCCTTAAATTAATTACATTTTTCAATTAAAGCTATGCTTTAGGTGTGAATGTTTTTGTTACACCATTTATAGTCACTACTAATTCTCCGTTCTCATTAAAGTATATATCGCTGGTACTTAATAATTTTTTGCCATTATCTTGATTATCTCCTTTGACATATACATCTCCTGCAAACCAAGCATTACCTTTCCAGTCTAATGTGTGTGCATTACTTCTAGTCGAATCATTTTCACCATTACCTACTATATGAGCATACTTATTAGCAGTATCTTCTATATTAAATTTACCTTGAGCGTGCTGATAGTCGCCTGATGCAGTTGTTCCATTACCTTCTGCATGAGAACCTTCTCCACTAGCAATACAACTCGAACCTTCTGCATGAGATTGCCAACCTGATGCAGTTGTTCCATTACCTTCTGCATGAGAATGTCTACCTGTTGCTTTTGTTTCAACACCCTCTGCATGGGCGGCTATATCACTAGCAGTTGTTCCGTTACCTTCTGCATGAGCATAATTACCACTAGCAGTTGTGCCATATCCTTCTGCGTGAGAACCTGTTGATTTAGCAGTTGTCTTTTCTCCTTCTGCATGAGAGTTATCACCTGATGCAGTTGTTCCATTACCTTCTGCATGAGCATAAAAATCAGCAGTTGTGCCATTGCCCTCTGTATGAGCATAACTGCCTGTTGCCTTTGTATTAAGTCCCTCTGCATGAGAGCCAAATCCACTAGCTTGGACATTATTCCCTACCGCAAAGCTATTTTTTCCTATAGTCGTATCCGCTTTTCTTCCTAGACTTATACTATTAGTAAACACAGGATTTTGCTTAGGTGCTAACTCTTCTGTACTAGGGACATTCTTCCATTCAACATCATTATTAGTATTTGATTTTTTAACTAGCATCTGTCCCGTAGTACCTCCTGTAGGCACTAATTCATTAGCACTAATGAAATATTTATTTTCATATATAGTAGCAGTCATATAATTGTTATATCCATCTTTGTCTTTGTCAATCACTGCAAATAAGATATATAAATCATATTTTTTACAAGCGTAAGCGTTATCATCGACATAAGATATATTTCTTTCAGTTATTTTATCTCCATCAAAATTACTATATACAACTTTAAAGTCTTCATCACCAGCACTATTCCATACTATATGTTGAACAATTTTTACCTTTATATTAGTATAATTAAAAAAGCTTATATTAATAACATATTTTTTTAAATTATAATTGGATAATTTAATTCCTCTAAATCCTTCGGATTCTATATTTTTTACATATATATGAACATTACCAGAACTATCACCCATGACATAATTTTCTTCTGTAGCTGTGCATGTTTCATTCGGAAGTGTTTCCTCTAAGTTTATTTTATCTAAATCTAAACTTCTTTTAAGTTTTCCATATTCTTCTAATGATAAACATTTATTCTCCCCAGTAATTATATGGTCAAGTTGATATGGAATATCTTTTAATTTATTCCAGTCTAAATTATTTATTTGATTGCTTTTAACTTTATTTATATAGTTAATTTCATTAATTACGATTCTTTCAACTCCATTAACAAATTCACCATTTTCATCGTCACATAATACAACATTGTCGCCATTATTAATAAAGTCTTTATGCCCAAGACTTAAATAGCTTATATGCGTTCCATCGCTAGTAATTCCTAACTTATCGGAAAAAGTTAAAGAGTCACTAGAAGGGTTTGCATACTTATCATCATTTATCTTTATAATTTTACCATCATCCATTATAATTTCAGCTATATAAGTTTTATTTTCATCAAATTTAAATGGTTCGGTTAAATCTGTAGTATACATTGGCATCTGAAGCTCTTCACTAAAAGCATAAGTAAGATTTAAAGTATATACTCCTTTAGTGTTATATGTGAAAGGCGACAATGAGTCGACATATTTTCTACTGGCAGGCATATTAACACTTTCATATATACATTCTGCGTACATTTCTTTCTCTTCTATTGTTTTAGGTTTAGGCAATTTTACATTTTCTAAAAGAGCTAATATTTTTTCATCTTCTATACCAGAGCTTTTGATTATTTGATATACTTGATATATTTGTATTGTTGTTCTTGGATAAGAAATTTTTCCATAATCTTTGCTATAATTCTCATTAAAATATTTTATTAATTCATTCATTTAATTATCACCCTCTACTATCTTTTTGATAGCTTTATTAGTGCTTATCATATTTCTCATGTCTATTAATGAGTCATCTACCCATTTACTAAAAGTATCAAATGGGATAAGACAAGATATAAATTTATATTTGCTAACAAATAAATCATACACATATCTTAATTTTACTTTACCTGTTTTACTGCCTAACATTTTTTCAGCTTCAAGACAGGCGAATATAAGCCATTGTTTGATATTTTCTACTTGTCTTTCTTTGCTTAAACTAATAAATTTGTATACTGCATATATAACAGCTATAGCTATTATAAATGATATTAAAATAGTTTGAATATCCATTTTTATTCCTCTCCTTCTGAATCATCAGTATTTATATTTTCACTATTATTATTTTTTGTTTTTGTTTTTGTGATAGATGCTAATAGCCAAAGCTCACCACCACAAAATCCGTAGAAACAAGTTATTAAAGTTGAAGATAACTCTGTGCTAGTAGCATATTGTAACCATATTGCAATACCTGTAAAAGCAAATATAGATGTGATTACTAGAGGTATTACCCACTTTCTAGTACTACGTTTTTTCTTAACCTTATTTTTGTTGTCCATATTTTACATCTCCTTGTATTTAATAAAAAAGAGTAGGGCAATCCCTACTCTAAATTATTATATTTAATTAATTCATTCATTTAATTAACGCTATCTCTCAAATACTTCTACATATTTACTACTAGCAGTTATATAATAACCTGCTTTTACTAAATACATATCTGTTCCGGATCTCTCTATCTTTTTAACAATAGTAAGTGCTTCTCCTTTTTCTGCTTTACCACAAACAGAACTAGACTTAAAGTCAGGAGTGCTATGTACATTAACATCTTGAAGCACTCTTAAATATTGTTTTTTAGTTGTAGTACTAGGTACTTTAGAAGTATGTTTTCCCCCATTAGTACAATTTACAATATCAGATACTTTTATTTTACCTTCTTTAAGATTGTAGCAATCTAATTTAAATTGATTCCATTTATCTTTATGATTAACAAAATATCTTGGGCATATCTTTCTAGTTACATCATAATGTCTTATAAAGTCTTTTCTAGGGTCTAATCCGTAATATTGAGCCAACCAAGCTCCTAATTTAACCATAGACACGTATTCTTTATCTGAATAATGGTCATCAGTTCCAGTAGTTGCACATTCTATACCGATAGAATAATAATTTGCACTGTTAGTTGTATATGCTATTTCGCTCATAGGAACTATATAATATATTTCTCCCTCAAGCCCACATACAAAGTGAGAACTTGCATAAGTTGTATGTGTTGTTGCTAAGTTTTTAAAGTAATTCATAGTTGCTTTAGCAGATACATCATGTGCACCAGTATAATGCCATGCTATTTTAGTAGTTCTTGAACGTTTTGTTCCGGGTCTACTATATTTATTTTTTGTAATAAAACTTTCTATCATTTTTGGTTTTGATACCATAAAATCATCTCCTTAAAATAAAAAAAGAGTAGAGATAATCCTACTCTGGTTTCGATATAAGTATTTTAGTTATATCATTTATTGTTATTACTGATTCTTTGTTTCTCATTAAAATATTAATTATAATGGTCTATCACCATTAGTATAGATATTATTCATAACATTAACACTAATTATTCTATTTTTTAAATCTATATTTATAAAAGTAACAGTTTCGATTATCCCCTCATCATTTTCTGCCAAAATAATCTTACCTTTTCTTATAGCTTCCTCTATTTCGTCTATATTCCAATCACTAGGGGTTATAGCTAAATCTATTGTATAATATTCGTTTCCATCTTCATTTAAAGAAAAATAATCCTTCCAAGAATCTATTTTAGGTAATTTAACATCTTTTAACATCTCGTATATTTCATCATCTTGAATCATAGACAATAATTTATATGTTTTTAATATTTGTAAATCTGTTTTTGGGTATGGCAGAAGAATTGGAAAAAGTTTCTTTTCATTACATTTATCTATTATTTTTTTCATTAACTCTCCCCCTCAATATTGTAATACAAATATCCATTGTCTTCATAAACTTCATGAAATCCTAATTTATAGAAAGCACCATTAAGAGAATGAATACTTTTGTTTCCTGTTTTAGAAATTCTAATACCATTAATAAAATCAACACACTCTCTATATATATCTAATTCTTTAAGAGTTGTTGGTTTCGGTACTTCTATTTTTTCAAATAATTTTCTTAATTCATTATCATCATATTCATTTATTTTATTTTGTAAAAATAAATAAACATAGTAAAAATCTAATTTAGTTTTTGGATATTCTATTTTAGAATATTTATTATTATATAATTTAATTAATTCGTTCATTTTAAGCTCCTTTCTAATTTTCTAAATCTACCCAACCTGTTTCATTAACTATTGCAATGTTTCTATTAAATTTTATCCACTTTTCTTCTTTATTTATCTCCCAATTAACAAGAGGAACATCTAAGTTTTTATATACTATTTTGCCTTTTTTAATTGCATCTAATACTGTATAATAATTATCTTTATTAGGATTTATAAAATAAGCATTTTTTCTAAGGTTAAAATCATCACAATGCCATATTTCATCAAAATATAAGTTAATCTCATCTATATTATTAGGGTATGGGAGTTCTATATCTTCTATATAACCCCTTAAAGAATAGTCCTCAATGGAATTAACTATTGTGCTTATAAAGTTATATGCTCTATACATATCCATTTTATTTTTAGGATATTCTAATTTAGGTAATTCAGGAGAATATGTATATAATGTAAGAGAACAAGCTTCTGTCATTAGAGACACATCTAGTGTATTTAAAACAAGTTCATCTCCTTTTATTGCAATCATAGCAGAATCACCTATATATTTATTTTCCTGAGCATTTTTCATAACTCCATTATATTCTTTATTATTTATTTTTAAAATATAAAAAATACCCTCTGATATATTATTTATTATTTTTGGTGTTTTGAATAATGGAAAATAAGGCTTTTCAAGTAAGGGAGTCGCTTCATTACCATCATTTACAAAATTAAAATATTCATCTACGTCTAACATTCTAGTAGGTCTTAAATCTTTACATATACATTCTTTCTTTCTAGTATAATTTTCATTATAATAATCAATTAATTTCTTTATACCTACTACAGGGCGTGTTACACCTTGCATTTTTAATGTATCTTTCATCTAATCAACTCCTTCAAAATCTAATTTAATACTAAACACTTCTTCTTCTGTCTTGCAATTTCTAATATTAACTTCTATTTGTTGTTGTTTTTCTACTAATGGCTCAACATATAATTTTATCTCTTTAGACAATCTCCCTAACTGTTCAAAAGAATAAGGTTCACATACATTTTTAGTATCATTCCATTTCAAGTTTGATTCTGTTCCGAATATATTGTCTAATTGATATGAAAGCAAAGTACTTGTTAATAACTGTTGTTTTTCCATTGTAACATTGTAATATCTTCCTTCTTCATATTTAACAGTAGAAAACAATGGATTGTCTTTAAGATATTGTGCTAAATTATTTTTACTCAACTCAATTCTCTGTTCTTTCAATTCTTTAAGGGGGTCTAATTCTTCAATTTTCTTTTGTACTTCTTTATAGTTTACATCCTCTATAGTAGAATAAGCACTAGGAGTCGCATTGACTCCTAGTATCACATCCCCTTCAAAGATTTCTCCATCTTTATAAAGGACATAACCCTCTTTTGGTCTTAATATTCTATAGCCTTTTTTTTCTATTATTTCTATATTATTCATATAATCACCTACGCTAAAGTCCAACCATTTGCTACTGCATTAGCTTTTTGTTCTTCCGATAATCTATTTAAAGTTGCTTGACCTAATGTTAATGTTTCTGCTTGTACTGTTCCTAACCCATTCATAAGAGATTCTATAGTAGCAGCAGGAGTTAATTCTAAATTATACATCTTATATGAATTTGTTAATTTTTTAGTATTACCATTTTCGTCTGTCGCAAATACCCAATCCTTCATAAATTCAAAAGATGTATCATAAGTAAAATACCAAGCGTTATCATTTGGTCTTCTATCATCTCTATGAAGATTGCTTAAATCAAATCCTTTTATAGATTCTATATATTTATCCTGTCTAAACATTGCTCTAAAATCTGATTTACTTTCTAATCTAGTCATATTCAATTCTACATTTATAAGCTTTTTACAATAAGCAAATATATTACCATTTTCAGAGCAAGTCTGTGCATCATCATTAAAATATAGAGAATAAGGAAATTTAATATAGGCATCTGTAAGTTCTCCGCAGTTATTACAAAAACTACTAAATCCATAAGAATATGTGCCATTAAATTCTGCTCTAATAGATTTCATATTGCTACAACCTTCGAAACAATGTTTAGAACTTGTTCTATCAGAATTAACTACTATAGAAGGATTTACCAATCCATGACAAGCATAATAAATATAATCCATATTACTTACATTATATGGAAGAGTTTTATATATATTATCGTCTGTTAATGAAGAACAACCATAACAACAAGAACTCATATTGCATTTATTACTGAAATCATTAGGCAAAGGAATTACTTTTGTAAGCTTTTTATCTCCATAATACGCTCCCTCCATTGTTACCAATGTTGGGGGTAGAGTAGCCCCTCCAATAGTTACAGAAGTTAAATTAGGACAATCTCTAAATGCCCAGTCCATATATTCTAAAGGAGTGTTTTCTGTTATTTCATTAAGATGTAATTCAGTTAAAGAAGTACAACCTCTAACAAACCCACTCATTCTCTCTACATTAGTTAAAGTAGGCAATGCTAATTCTGTTAGTTGAGGACAATAAGCATACATTTGATTTACATTCTTCGCATTTACATTTACTGTTCCAACTCTTTTCAATTTAGGACAACTAGCAAACCAATTTGTGGTACTATTAGCCCCAGTCATATTGATGCACTCTACTTCTTCTAAGTTTTTACTGTTTTGGAACAAACTTTCAGAAGTCCACCACACATAACTACCTTGACAATTTATTGTTCCAACTTTTACAAGGTTTGAACTTCTAAAAGTACCGTATGCTATAGCGTTTCCTTTAAAATTACATTCTCTAATATATTTAAGGTTAGAACCAACAAAAGGTGTGTCTCCATAGTTATAATCTGCTATATCATAATTATTTTCTATTGTAACCGCCTGTTCTTCATAAGAAGATTGTTCTTGAAGTATTGCATATTTATAAGTTCTTCCTAAGTCATCTCTATTTTGTAATAACTTAAAGAATCTACCTGCAAATTCCCAAGTAAAATCAGAATTCTTACAATCAAAGAATATGCCCCTTACTCTTTTCAAACGAGTATCTATCAGATAATCCCAATCATTAGGCATAACGAATTCTAAATTGTCAGAAGTAAAATCAACATTTGTAAACCACCAGTATGCTTCCGTCCAATCATAATTAGATAAGTCTATTTTACCCTGAACTTTTACTTGAGGATATAATTCAGAGCCTCTTTCTTTTTCATCCATATTATTAAATACAGGACTAACATAGGTATTTTTAGTATTTACTCCTTTAATAATTCCTGTTGATTGAATTACTCCAGATAAACATAACTCTGTTAATTCTCTATTTCCAAAATCTATTCCTTCATATCCGTTTGGATGGTCTTCTTTAAAATATATATTCTTTAAAGTACATTTTGCTTTTGAACATTTATTTGGGTATTCGGCAGTAGTAAATCCGCACATAAGTTTAATCCATATTGTTTTTAATGTAGAAGGAAGGAGTATTGTATCTAGGTCTTGAGTTGTAATATTGCAAGTAAATGTTTCAAGATTTTCAAACTTAGTTAAATCTATTATATTAGTTCCACTATTAAACCATTTAGTTTCTCTCTCATCATATTGATGTATTCTAAACGTTTTTATATTAGGACATTCTGTGATATTGATATTATTAAAATCAAAAGAACCACACATATCATCTGTCGAATTCCATACGTGACCTGTTTGAGTTTCGCCAATAGTTAATTCTTGAAGGTTAGGTAAATATTTTAAGGTTAATTCCTCTAATCTATAATTAAATCTAAAAGACATATATTTAGTAGATAACATACTGTTTTCTATATGGATTGAGGTTGCATTACATAGCCCTAACCCAAAGAGTGCCATTTGTCTAAATTTAGTAGCATCTTCATAATCTCCTAATGTATCTCCACTTCTTTTATTACCATTAAAATCATAAAATGTTTGATTCCATCCGTTCATATTTATATCTGAACGGGAAGTAAGTCTTTCTACTAAAGGACAGTTAATTAATGTAAACGATGTTATGTCACTTGCTCCACTTAAAGCTTCTGTGTGATGCGGAGAATACCAACTAACACTTGTTAAACCTACAATTTTTAAAGCATATTGGTTTCTCAAGTATAATGATGTTATTGTTTTAGGAAGATATATTTCCTCTAAGTTACCACCATTATTATCAAAGTTTACCCCTGTCATTTTTGTTCCTCTTATATCTAAATATTTCAAGTTTTGACAGGTAGCTAATTCCATAACCTGATAACTGGTTAAACTACCTAAATTAGAACAGCCGTTAAAATCTATTTTTTGTAAATAGTCACAACCATTTATTTCTGCATTTACTAATTTTGAACTGTTTCTACATATTACCTCATTTATTCTCGTAGCATTTGATAAAAGTAAGTGAGTTGGATTACAGGTACTTAAATCCCCTAAAGATTTAATATATTCTGCTCCATATATAATAACTTCCTGATCTGTAGCAGTAGGAATCGTATAACTAAATTTAACTGATTTATTTCTAGGTATTTTTAACGTTTGTATTCCGCTGCCATCTGCTTCGTCTCTCCATTTTACAGATAAATACATAGGGCTATAAGTCGATATGTCCATCGAAACCTTACCTTGTTTATTACAACGAACAGTAACAAAGTTAGAGGTAGAAGGTTCATATCCGAATAAAGTATCACAATATAACAATCTTTCTTTTAACCATCTTTTTATTTGAAAATATCTATTGCCATGACAAGCATATAAATATTTTGCTCCAAATCTTAAATATTTATATTCAGTAGATTTATTATAGTATCTTACAGGTATTTTGTCCATCTGATTATCGTAGAAATATTTATACATATTTTCAAGTGTGAATACACTATTTCTCATATTAATATATTCTTGTTTTAATTCATTAGCAAAATAAAGTCTAATTTTACTCCATAGTTTAGAATTAGATGTATTAAATACTCCACTTTCAACTTCTATGTCAACATCAAACGTTAATGCACCAGTATTGTCTAATCCCATTAAACTATCTAAGTCATATACTTGCAAATACCATTTTACACCATCAAATGTAACTATTTTCATATTTTTTCCCAGAGAATCTATTCCCCCGAATACTTGTACAAATAAATAATATCTAAATACAGACTGTCTATCAAAATAAGTATCAAACTGTTCTTTAAATAAATCTTCATCTGCACCACTTACGAAATCAACTAATGTTTTTAATTCTGCAAAGTTGTCATTACCATTTTGTCTACTTGGAGGATATAAACATTCAAAGTCAGAAGCATAATAATTTTGTTCTGTCTTACCACTAGAAGAAGTCCAAGAATTAAAAGCACCTGCTGTTGTGTCAGAGTTGGCTGATACTTCATAAGCTAAACACTTATCGAATAAGTTATATCCATAAGAACGATAACTATATCTATCTAAGTTGAAATCATACAGTCCAACAAATTCATCATTTATATATAAAAGCATAGGAAAGCCTTCGATAGCCTGTCTAACCTTATCATTCTTTAATTGGGCAGGATTCTTTTCTACATATAAGTTGTCATTAACAAACATAGCAGACCCTGTATTCATAACATTAGAAGATTCCATTTGATTACATTTTAAACAGAATAAATATTCTAAAATACCATTCTTAAAAGGAGTATAAAATACTTGATTTCCGTCACTATCTCCTAATTCTATATTAAAATTCTTATTAGCATATTGAATAGAAGAAGTCCCTTGCCAATACATCTTACATCTAGGATATTCAAAAGATGACCCATATAAATCAGCATTGGGTGAAACATATTTTATTCTAACTTCTTTTTTATTTGTTAAAGTCATATTGCTTATATCTCCATAAATGTACATACAAGGCATATAAGCATCGTTATAGTTTTTGTTATATTCTTCTTCTTGCTCTTCTATTTTCATATCTGCTATTCTATTTTGAAGAACCTCTTCGTCTGATAATTCTCTTTCATACATCATTATTCTTTTTATTTTGCAAGAACCAAAATTACTTGTCCCTTTTTCACTGTTTAAATATATTTTTTCTGCATGTTTAATTTGTTCATATATTATTTGGCTACCAGAAGATGAATCTGATAACTGGAATGGGTCACAACATACTCCGTTGATGAATACCTTGCCAAATTTAGAAACCCTATCAATCATAAAAGTAATTTGTATATCTTCTCCTTGTCCTATATCTAATTCTGTCTTATGAGATACAGTAGCCAAATTAGCTTTATAAGGATTAACATATAGCCCCGGATAAGGAGCAGAAAGACTTGTGCAGTCTATAACTCTAGCTAAAGGATTACCTATATCCTCTACGCTAAACACCATGTCTAAAGTGAATCCTCTAGTTACATTATCACTAAAAGGAGTCATATCAATCTCTACGTATGTGTTACCATTTAATACTAATTCTCCGTCTATCCAACCGTTAGTACCATAATTTGAGTTATATAATCTTCCTATATATCCATTTATATCGTCTACCCAATACCCTCTGTCAACATCTGAATTAGTTCTATTTTTCGCATTGAAAGAAGCTATTAGACCTGTACTAACATATTCCATAGCTTGATAACTAGAAGCAACTAATTCAAAAGGCAAATCTAATGTGGCAGTTTTACTCTTATCAGAGTTATAAGCTTCTATTCTTAAAGTATGTTTTCCTAACTCAAATTCAGGAGTAAAAGTCCAATAGTAGTTTCCGGGTTGTTGAGATAATGTCTTAATAGGTTTTTCAAAATCATCAACATACATATTAATAGTATAATAATCTGTGTTTGCTATAGAGACTCTGTAATTAATATTCATAGGCTGACCCTTTTCATATTGTTTAGTTGTGTCAAATGTTGAGGTTATAAATAATTGTTCTGTAGCAACAATTATAACATTAAATACTTGCGAAGGGGTAGAATAAACATCAGCGGTTGCGTATATTTCGACTTTATGAATCCCTACTGTTAAACCCTTAATTTCATAAGAGTTATACCCTTTATTGGATTTAACTGTATATTCTGTTCCGTCAATAGTAATAATCGTATTTATATCAGTTTGTAAATCACAGTCTATATTGTAAGTTAATAATATTCTATCTTTAAGAGTATAATCTATATCTGTGTTCATCGTTACAGTTAGTTTGATACCACCACAAACAATATCCCATGTTAATTGATTAGACATAAGTTGTCCTCTATCTCTTACATAAATAGAAAGTCTTTTTTTACCACTCCCTAAAGCAGGTATTTTAATTGTATTGTTACCTTGAGAAATTGTCTGTATAGATGTTTCTACATTATTAATTAAGACATATAAAGTACCTTCTCCTAAATTGGGAGATGTAAAATAAATAGGAATTGTAAAGTCTTTATCTCCGTCAATAGAAGTTTCGTTCCAGTCGGTGCTTATAGTAGGCATTGTGCCTCCGCCACCCCCACCACCAGGGTGATTTTTGATATGGTCAGTAAGAGTAGAATTAACAGCGTCTATAATCCCTCTATTAACTTCTATTTGCCCCTTAGCGTCTCCCAATTCTCTTAAAGCACCTTCTACATTATCAGATTCAAAATTTCCTTCTGCATCTAAAATAGCCACCTCCAACGCATCGGAGGTAGCTATTCTTTTATATTTCTCTGTTTCTTTATTATATTTTCTTATTGTAGGCATTTAATCACCTCTTATTTATTTCTGTCTGAATAATTAACAGTAAGCGTATCAAATAAAACTCTTTCATTCTTAGTAGAATCAAAATCATTTACTGTAATTTTTTCTTCTAAATCTTTAGTAAGCACATCTTTAATATAATACATATTAAATGTGACTTTATCATATCCGAAGTCTACCATAATATATGTTGGTTGTACTGGCAGAGTACCTGTATAAGCATACCACCAAGGTTGACCATTACCATTGTCATGTATAGAGCTTGGATTTTCAGTTTTTAATAAATTTTGTCCACTAGGTAAATTAATAGCTTTTTCCTTACCCTTTTGCTTATAGCCTGTCGCTTGACACATTATATAATACGTTCCATCAGCCTTATTAGCTGTTCTTGTTATACTTTCATCTACTATTTTTAATTGAGTAGAACCAGTAGATACAACATCTACATAATTGTTATATGGTGCAAGTGTGAACTTTCTAGTAGAAGAATCATATGTCGCTCCCTTATATCCTGTGTATAGTGGAATACTTCTACTATATGTATGGTTGTGCATTATATTGTTTTTATGAACGTTACTTCATAAATCGAGAATTTCTCTCGCCCTAACTTTCATTAGGATATTAGACTATTTCTTCACCCTATATAGGGGCAAACCTTATCCGACATACTTTGTCGTACTCTCTTGCGAGATAGTCTTTGAAGTTTATTCTTATTCTTTTATTTTAAGCTCATTTTTTAATATTTTTTCAATATCATTAAATTCCAAATAAGAAATCCTTATTATTTTAATATTGTTGTCTACACAGAATTTGGTTTTAACTGTGTCTCTTATTTTTCTATCTATAAATGTTTCATAGCCTCCAAAATGCTTTATTATTTTATAATGTTGTATTCCGTCATATTCAATACAACAATTATAATCAGGCAAATAAAAATCAAAAGGCAAACATTTATAGAATTTACAATTATCAAATTTATATTGAGGAATATATTTAATATTATATTTTTTTAATATTTTTCTTATATTCTTTTCTCCTTTGCTTTCATTACAAACAGGGCATCCACTATTATTATTAACTACATTATCGTAGGTGGCGTTAAATATATGTCCTTTTTCACATTGTAAAACAATTTTTTCTTGATTATTTTTATATTTAGATAATAAATGAAATCCTTTTTTTTGAAGATTTGTAATCACATCTTTTACATCGTTAGTCATATTCTCAATCATACATTGTTTGCATCCACTCCCTTTTATAAAACTATCTAAACGAATCTCGTGATAGTGACCATTAGGGCATTGCAATTTTAATTTAGTTTTTTTATTTTTATATGGCTCTAACAACTTATACCCTCTTTTTTCTACCAAAGATTGTATATATTCTTGAGAATGTTTTTTATTAGAATATTTTGATTTTGATGCTGATTTATTTGTATTGATGTATCTTCTTTCAAAAGTGTATAGTGTTACTTGTTCGATATTTCCTTTTTCGTTTTTAAATTTAATTATATCTCGCATATTTAAATTTTTCTTTTCATTTAAAAGTATCAAGTTGTTATTTTTACAAATATTTTTAATTTGAGAATATGTATATTTATATTGTTTATTTAAGGAACAAATCGAACATCTTTGTCCTTTCTTAAAATTATTAAAAGACATTTCAAAAATATGTCCTTCTGGGCATTTGATTTTCATTTTTTTATGTATATTGATATATTCATTATCTAATAATATATAACCATGAGAATTTATATATTCTTTTACGTTATTATAATTTAATTTTTTTCCTATTTTACTCACCTCGTAAAATTATTCGAGCTTAAATAAATAAATTTAGAATCTTACCTGCATGAACATCCATTTTGATATAACTTACTTATTATCATTATATCCAAGTACTTAGGGTTTAACCATATACTTATCCTTACGTTTTTTCTACTTTCGTACCTTCATAACCTCTTTTCAGGGTTATTGTGGTGTAAGGCTTTAGGAATTACCTGCAATTAAATTTGTAATTTTTTGAAACCGATTACTCGATAACTAGGGCAACATTACCCGCATAATACAAAATCCACTTTATGTTTTTCTATATAAGGAATCCATTGTTGTAATCTCTTAGTTCTAACTATTGTAAAAGGACTTAAATGACAAGTAACAACTACCCATCTAGGTTTAGTCGCTCTTGCTTCAACCTTAGTTAAATCATCATCTAAGAATTCTATTTGTTTTCTTAGAAACTCATCTGTATTTACTTCTGGGTACATATATTCTGTATTAGAATTAATCACTACAAAATGTACAAAACCAACATCAAAACTATAACTAGAAACCATTGGAACTGCTCTTTCCCCTTCTACATGAGGTTCATAAGCATTTAATAATGGTTGATTTTCAAAAGTGCCATAATATTCAAAAGCTGTACCAAATTTCTTGTCTATTAAATCGTTATTTCCGCAATTAAGTATATGTGGCATAGTTTTAAGATTATTTTCATGATATTTATAATAGTATCGCCATTCCTGTGGTCTGTTTGCATTTTGTGAAATATCGCCTGTGTTTAAATGACAATCAAAATTAGGAGTGCTATTTGAATATTCATAATGCTCAATAGCATCACGGGCTGTTCTTACTGCATTATATTCATATTCTGTAAATCCCTGTTCATCAGTAGTCCATAGCATCTTTAAGCTATTAGATTGGTTATATTGTTTTATTTCAAATGTTTCTATATCTGTAAGCATACCTTCTACGCCTAGTTGATATTCGTAAGTTCCATAAGTTAAATCATGTATAATTACTCTATGAATATTAACTACTTGGTCATAAAGATTTACAATATCTTTAGTTGTTTTTTTCTTTATCCACTTTGTTTCTCCTTGTTTTCTGTATTTAATAATTCCATCATAATCTGTTACTGGAGTTTCAAAAGTAAAAGTTCTTGAAGTATCACCATTTTCCCCATAACACATATTAACCATTGAAGGACTATATTTATTAAATTGTATTGTTTCCGCACTTGAGTTCCAATATCCGTCTGCTAAACTTCTTGGTCTAAATTTTTCAACTTCACAAGTTTGATAATCTATAATCTTTGCATCGTCTCTATTATTTTTACCATTATTAAAATTCATTCTTCTTAAAGAACAATATCTACTCATTCCCATATTATAATATCCGCCTTCATATACTGCGATAGTGTGAGAATCTTCTGTTCCACCGCCACCAAGCATATCAACCCATCTTTGGTCAGTAGATGTTATTGCTCCTAATTCATTTTTTATATATTTAACTGGCGTTGCCTCGGGTTCTTTTTCTCCTACACATAAATATATTGTGAATCCATTTTCTGAAAAAGATATATTCCATTCTTGGTCATACTCTGTTATTTTACATCTAACTATATCACTATTTATATTATAAAGTGCATTACCCCTAATTAAAAAAGAATGTCCGGCAGGGACTATCCCTCTTAAAGCTAAAGAACTCCAACTTCCACCATTAGGTTTATACCAAAGATATAAACCATTTAAATTTATATCAACGGTATTACAATTATATAACTCAACAAAATTATGACTTACTGCTGTTTCTTTTGTGGTTAATGAACCACCACCGTATATTTGTTGAATAACTAAACCACTATTGTTTGCCGAATCTATTTTATTACTTGGGATTATTTTTAAAGGGGATTCTAAATTCTGTCCTTCTGTATAAGGAGTGCTAGTATAAGCTTCTATAGGGAAAATATGTATTTTACCATTTCCATCTAATGTTAATCTAAATTCTTTCTTCCCGTCAGAAGATAATAAGTTTAAATATTGATTAGAAGTATCTCCTAATAATGCTTTTTTTAAAGTTTCTATACTAGCTATTTTATTTTCAAACCCACTATCTAAATTTGTTCCCAATAATAAATAGTCTGTGTCATTAATGACAATAGTTTTATTAAGTTCATTAAATTTAGTCATCTTATCACCTCTAATTTATTTCTAAGAAAGTATTATTTGCTAATTCTAAAAATGTTCCATCTGCTAATTGTAAATATTTTTTACTCGAAGAATCCCCTGAAGATAATTCTAAGAATGTTCCATCTGCTAATTGTAAATTTGTTCCGTCTGCTAATTGTAAATAGTCTCCTGTTGTTGGAGAAATTATTCCTGAGCCAACTTTTTCTTCTAAAACTAATATTCTTTTTTGAAGATTTTTAACTGTTTCTAAAAGTTCTTTAATTATTCCTTCGTGAGCAGACTGATTCCCTAAAGTATCTACTGTTCCTGTATCAATCCAATAAAGGTCTTTATTCTCTGGGACAGTATCACTTTCTATAAAAACTTCTGCAATGCTACCTCGTGCTGCTTCTTTCCATACTGGTTTATCTTCTATATTTTCACAAGCATTATAATACTTTGTTTTTTCCTTAAAACAATAAACTTCAAATCCGGGAGGATATAAGATATTATTTTTGTTCTCTATAAGGTCTGCATAACTATCACATAACTGTCTCGAGTCTAAATATAACCTTGAAGACAAATCAAAATTGCTACCAATAATCATTTATATCTCTCCTTTCTAAAAGCTAAATGTATATTTTATTTGAGATACACTTGCTTTATTTTTTATTTTATAAACATAATAAGGAATACTATTAATATTCATCTCTTCTTTATTAAAGTCGTTTAAATATTCAAACCCATTTCCGTCTTTTATACTTTTTAATTCTCCATAAGCCTTGGGATAAGCATAAAAAACTTTCATGTCATTATATGTTAAAGTTAATGTTTTGTTGTTTTTTAATTCAACTAATTTAACTTTATTTTTTATATCTGCTTCTGTCAGTGAGTTGGTAAATGTTCCATAATAAAAAGGATAAACAAATGTAAAAGTAATACTAGAACTTCTTATATTATTTTTACTATCAGTCACCGATAGTGTAAAGGTCTTTGTGTCTGAAATTGTCTTATTGTATGTACAACTTGTATCGCTAGTCTCAACAGTACAATCGGTTAGACTAATTGATTTTGGAATCATACTTGTACTCCATGTAAACTTGCAACTATTTATAGTTTCTACATCTTTTTCATATACTGTTTTAGATAAATTACTCTTAAAGGAAGTAATAGATATCGGTTTGAATGTTAAATCTGCGACCTTTTGACTTAAAGAATATATTCCTTCTTCTATTTTATTCATTCTTACAGACGAAATTATCTCTTTTGGTTTCCAAAACGTTTTAACATATACGCCATTTTCATCAAAAATTGTAACCTTCTCTAGTGTATCTCCTACGTATGCTATATCCACACTGGATATATCTACTTGTCCTGCTCCTGATTCGTCTTCATCAAATAATGGCTCTAAAACATGAAATTGATTATGAATAGGAGGTATAGTAATAAATCCATTACTTCCGTCATATAAGTCTATTTGAAAAACATATGTACCAACCTCTGCTCTTTCATCTATTAAGTCTTCTGTGACAGAAAATTTTGCATATCCGTTTTCTACTTCTCTTTTTTCTGTAAAAAATTTTGTTCCATCGGGTTTTATAACTCTGAATCTAGCATATTTAGCGTTATAACTAATTATATAATTGATTTCATCTTCAAATTTAAAACAAGCATTTTTAATTTCAAAATAATAATCTACATTTTTATTTTTTCTGTATAAATAAATGTTTTTATCCATACTGGCTTTATTACCATTAACTGTTATTGTATAATTATAAAAAATAGCCATACAACATCACCTATTCTGTCGCTTCATTATCTTCAAAGATAGGTGCAAGTACACAAAATTGTTCTATAACAGGGGGTATTGTTACCCTACCTTTATTTGTAGCGTTGTCATATAAATCTATTTGAAAAGTATATTTGCCTATTTCAGATATCTCATCCATAAAACTACCATCTATTTCTAATTTTACTTTCCCGTTTTCAATAGGAATATTTTTTATTATTTTCTTTACTCCGTTAGGCTTTAATATTTTTATATCTGCCGTAGAAGCATTTAAGCTTTCTACCATATCTACTGCATTAATAAATTTAAAGGGAGCATTTTGTATCTTAAAATAATAAGTTATATTTTTATTATTTTTGTATAAATATATATTTTTATCTAATTTAGCTTTATCTCCATCTACGGTTATCGTATAGTCATAAAATATTGCCATACGAAATCACCTCCTTATAAAAAAAATAACGAGGGGAAACCCCTCGTCATATTATTCATCTTCTTTAAAATCTTTATGGTCAATATTTAATTCATTTTCTATTGTATTTAATCTCATTGAATGTTTAAGCATTATCTTTTCCATTTCAGATATCTTGTTTTTATTTCTTTCATCTTCTTCTCTTGATTCATTTATTTGAGCCTTTAAATCGTCTAATGATTGAGCTATATAGTCTAATTTAACTTCAACAGTCGCTCTTTCTCTTCCGTTTCTATCACTTTCTTTACTCCTAGAAGCTAAAAATGACCCAACTCCTATTATCATAGCTATGCATGAAAATACTAGCTCCAAAGATATTGTATATGTATTAGAATCCATAAATTTCCAACTCTGTTCCTGTTTTAAATACAAAAGAAGGTGAATCTCCATATAATTCAATAGATTTTATACCATTAGCCTGACCCTTAACTACCCTAAAGAATCCATTATCAAATAAAACTGAACTTTCAAGTATGTCTTGAGTAAGATATTTAGTGTCTCTTTCTATAAAAAACCCTTTATCTTCATATGTCTCATAAATATATCTAGTCCCATTCACATAAGTCGAATTTACTCCTGAAAATTCCATAGTATTATTTATCTTACACATAGGTTTACTTGTTGTGTTAGAAACAATTTTACCAATAATTATTATTCTTTCACAGCTAAATCCATTTCCTTCTGCATCTTGTTTTATAAGTATTTTTGGATTATTTGCTGTTAATTTAATTTCCGATAAAAGTTTCCATTTTTTTTCTTTTTCTTCTTTTTTATTGTTAGAACACTCATCTGTTCTTCCAACGCCTACAAATATTGCCATCTTGACCATCTCCTTTTTTCTTAAAATACCTTGTTAATTTATATTATATTTGATATGTTTAAAATGTTTCCTTTAATATATCGTCTAATATAATTACAAAATAAGATAATACAAACCATAAGAAAGAAAACGGCAAACATATTTGTCCCATAATATTAAAAGGAATATTAGAATAATCCCATATACCTAATCCTAATTTTATATTTAAAATATATCCAAGTATAAATTCAAAAAGAGTAACAAGTATTGTTCCTAAAAGCATTTGTTTCCACATTCTCATATTTGGAGTTATTTCATTAATTAATCCTATAAGAACGCTTACTATTCCACCTAAAAATATCATAGTCCAATGCGAATATCCTCTATAAAGAATTTCTAATGTAAAATAAGATATACCAAATATTATAAAAATAAAAAATTCTTTTTTAAGCCATTTTTTCATTTAGCTCACATCCTTAACTTCTGAATACATTCCTGACATATAACATTCTTTTCCTTTAAAATCTATTTTATGCCACCCATTTTTAAATGTTTTCAACCATGTAAAGTGGCAATCTTTTATTGCATGACCAACTTTTTGATAAGAACTACTTGTACCAGTTCTTATATTAACTCCTGCTGTTGTAACTACTATCTTTCCATCATTTACAATGTCTCCAACTAGAACATTTCCTGTCATTTCATCATAGGTATCTGCAATAGTTTTGTTTTCCATACATAATTTTATATTTAATGAATCATTTAATTCATCACATCTGTCTACTACAGTAAACATTTTGCCATCTAAATCTGACCCTGTTCCTTGCACAAATACTTTGCTACCTAAAGGAATACTTTCAGGAGCAGAACAAATTAATTCAGTAGGATATCCTATACAAGTATTTCCCATGGCATCGGTTAAAGTAGTAGTTGAAGAAGTTGTTGAACTTGTAGTTACAGATATTACATCTTCAAAATTTAACTTTTTATTATCATCATCATAGAAATATGGTAATTGCCCATTAACTGATTTATAATATTGCAAATAAAGTTCTATATTATTAGCAGTTCCCGGACCAGCATTAAGATAATTATGTCCTGTTGTTGTATACCATTTTCTATATTTTAAATATCCCAAGTCTCCTTGTTTAAGCATTTCTTTAACTTTCTTTTGAACCTGAGAACTTTGTTTAGATAAAGAACCACTACGAACTAATTTGTATCCATATTTTTCACAGATATATTTACTACATATAAGATTAAAAGCTCCTGCTCCCATATTATAAGCGACTAAAGAGTGTATAATATTCCAATAATAATTTCTAGCTCTATCTCTAAGTTCATGACAACCGAATTCTACCTGTAGTCTTCTACCACTTTCTGTGTTCCCATCCATTGTGGTCATAGATAACGTTACCCTTTTAGTTGTTCCATCTAAATACTTTATAGTATGTACTCCGGAATTTGTTTTACCTGTATTTGGGTTTTTAAATCCTTTTATATATACGCTTCTCTCACATTGCATTAACCCATAACCACCATTTGAACCAGTTTTTTGATTAGGGTCTCCTCCACTTTCTGCAGCAATTATCATTATTGCTACAGCAGGGTCTACTCCAAATTTAGGAGCAATTTCATCAACTAAAGACTGCCATTTTATAGCATTTTTATAATTTGAATAAGTTAATCCTTTTCCCATGTTTAAATCGGTAAGAATTTTTTTTGCCCCTGATTTAGAAGTTGTATCTGTTGAAGTTGCAGTAGGATAATATGTAGATATACTCGCATTATATGTTTTGCTTTTAAATTCGGAAACCTGATTATCTCCTGATGTTTCTCCCCAAGGACATTTATCAAGATAAGTAATCCAAGGTAATTTACCATGTTTTTTCCATGTTCTTTTTTTGCCATCATAAGCTTTATTAAAAGGTTTATTCCCTATGCCTGTTATTTGGAGTTTATTATCCCATTTAGGAGTACATTCTATTGCTAAACCTTCTCCTACATAGACTCCTATATGTCCATTCGTCCAAACTGCTTCTCCTATTTGTATATCATCCCAAGGGTCTACATTGTCATTTGAGCCATAATAACTTTTTACGTTTTTACAAATTTTAATACATCCATCTGCACTTACATCAGAAACTCCGTTACTACCATAAACTGCTCCACCATAAGACTTACTTTTATCTCCATTCCAACCCCAAAGGACAGATTTTATAACGTTTACACAGTCAAATCCCCAAATATATTTTCCGCTTGATATAGCCTTTTCGTATACTTTTAGTCTTGAAGAGGTATAAAAATTAGGATAAGCCTTTGCTCTGTCAGAAATTAATGAAGCAGTTAAATGTTGCCCTATTGCTCCATAAACATACATTGTATTGTAATCTTCAATTAGTTCATTTAATTTTGCTACAAGTTCATATTGGTTAGTTATTTTTCCTGTTACTCTTGGAAAATCTCTAAATCCCATAATAGAAGGAGTTGGTTTAACATCTACGTTTTCATTCATAGTATAAGTAATATCATAATCTACCTCATAATAATTTATAGTACTATTATCTGTTTTTCTAAAAGTAAATCTAATCTTAGTAGCACCTGATGGTACTGTTCCATTATAAGAAGTATCACCCACATTTTGATAAGACACTAAGCTATTGTTTGAATTATAATAATAAACATTAGCTATTACCATATTTTTATTAGAGACAGATAGCTTTACACCTTTTACATTTCCTAAATTAATATATCCTCTATTTCTAACATAAATAGAAGAAGCTATATTATTTCCTGTAGAAGTAGATATCCCACCATTTTCTAACATATTTTCAGAAGGGTCATCCTCAATATCCCAACCGTCTTGTCCTCCAGAAGAACCTACTGTTAACTGCGGTCTAGCAATTATACTTATTTTTTCAGGGGTATTATCTAGTATGTTTATTTTTCTTAGTCCGTCAACAGAAGAACTACTTGTTGATTCATATACATAAACAGTACCTCCTTCTACCCCTGATACTAAAGCTACGTGTCCTGCTCTCATAAATCTTGTTCCCCATGTACTAGCTTTACTAACAGGTCTTTCAGAATAGAATATTAAATCTCCTGCTTGTAAGTTGGAGAAGTTTTCTCCCCAATATTCTTTAGGTAAAATCCATCCTTTTTCAATACAATATCTAGCTTGTTCTGCTGAGGTTCTAGGTAATTCTATAGCGTAAGAGTATTTAGATGTTCTCGCAGAGTTAGTTTTTGACCAATCACTATATTTTGAATCGGAATAAGTTATTCCTCTATAAGCTAGTGAAGTAAGAGTAGAACAATCAATATAATATTTCCCACTAGAATCTGTTACGCTTGATTTTGAAGTAGCATTACCAGATAATATTGTAGTTGACCCATAACAAAAATCAGAAGATGCATCAAAATATGTTTTTGCTACGGCTGAAATATTTGCCCCACCAGAGAAGTTAGATAAATTAGCTACATATCCATAATTAGCACCATAAACTTTCCCTAGTAGTCTTGTTCCACCATAAGTAATTTCTATCCTATAATCTGTTGATACTCTAGGTATTAATGCTCCAAAAAGGCAATCGTCTCCAACCATATAAAGATTATTAGATTGTGAAAATTTTATAGGAGTATTATCTTGAGTTCTAAAAGATACCGTAACATTATAATTAGGTAAAGAGGCTTCTGCCGTATTTGTTAACAATGTAAGTGAATTTAATGTTCCATACACATATCTATTATTTGTTCTAACTATTACAGAAACTTTAGAAGAAGTTTTATCGGTGTTTGTTTTAATCTGATTTGTAATATCTACCCCTTCTCCATCTACAGTAACTGCTTCACCTCTAGGCAATCCTAAACTTAAAATAAAGTTGTTATCTGTTGGCTCTTCTATAACTGCCGTAGCGTCACTTCCTGTTGGTAGAGTTGTAACAGTGCCTATTGTAAAATTAACATCAGTATTTCCACCACCTGAACCTGAACTACCGCCACTTCCACCACCTGAACCGCCTATTTCTGCCACTGAAAATAAGTTTTTCCAAGAGGTATCTCCTTGGTATCTCCATTTTACCCATACTCCGTCAAAAACCATTTCTATTTGTTTTGCTTTTTCATCGGAGATAGATAAAACTGCTCCATCTCCGATTTGTGTACCATCTGATGAAATAAGGTAAATTTTATTGTTTCCATTTACTTTTATATCAATAGGTGTTTTTTTAGCCAAATTTCTAAATTGTATTTTTTTAGTACTCTCACTATCTTCAACTATAAGATAATCAGAATCACTCGGAATACTTTTTTCTGTTAAATCTTCAATAAAAGCCATTATTCCACCTCCGAATCATTTAACGCTTTATTTAATAACGTTGTTAATTTTTCTATTTCCTTTTCTTGTTGCCTAATTAATGCTTCTTTTAGAAGTATGTTTTGTTGTAATTCCAAAACTCTTTCCATAGCCACAACATAGACAAACTCTGGTTTAACTTGTTTTTTATCCATTAAAATCCTCTCCCTTATTTTTTAATAGTTATTTTTATTTTTACATTATCGTAATGAGAATATTGTTGTGTAGGATTTCCACCACTTTCAACATAGAATTGTAATTCGTCTCCTCCGTTTAGTAAGAATGTTCTAATAGAACTATCATTAATAGGAATCGTTTTAGTGTCCCCTCTAGCAAATTTAATACTACTATCAGTATAGTAACTTGAATAAGACCCTGTGCTTGTATTTTTAAATCTTAATCTTGGATATGGGATTGCTCCAGCATATCCGTGACTTGTATTCAATCTATGACAAGTTATTGATACAGATGTAATAGAAGATGCAGATTTAATAAAACTTAAAGCAGACGTAGGTAAATCAGCTTTACCCCTATGAAGTTTATAAGAACCATATTTACCTTGAGCCATTTTTCCTTTAAATCCTGAAGTAGCACTACCACTTCCTTCAGGAATACTTCTTAAATTAATTAAACTAAATGTTTTTGTAATAGTTTGAGTATTTGATGAAGACCCATCTTGTCCTCCGCTACCACCACTACCACTACTGCTATACCATCCCATAGTAGTAGTTTCTTTTAGTGTTCCGGATTGATGAATAAGACCTCTATTAATATCATCTTTTGAGCTAGTAGTTTCAGGGATAGTCCCGCCTGATACAACAATTCCACCACCTTCAACTGTTCTTCTGTATGTTGTCTTACCTTTTACATTCCAAAATCCTACCTGTGAAGCATTACTGCTTACAACGGGAGTTTCATAATATATAACATCGCAATTTCCTACACTACCTCTTGCCCCATTTGTAAATCTAGCAAAAGCTCCATAATAAGTTGTACCACTACTAGATATGTTTTTAGCCTTAAATCCATTTATTGCACAATATGAATTTTTTACCACTATTGCATCTTGTGATTTTGATTGATAAGAATAGATTGTCGCACCTGATGTAGAAGAATTCGTTTTTTGTCCGTCTAAAGAAACATCAACTGTATTATTTTCTACATGAATTTGTCCATATAATACAACAGAAGTATCAAACACTACATTTAAATTTCCACTTCCTAAAAACCCATTAATTGCAATTTCTTCATTATATTCTCCATAAGATACATTTATAGTTATATCCTCGTCATCAAAATATGTTCCATATCTATCTTTAATTTCATTAATAACCCTATTGACTGTACTGGCTTTATTACTGGAATTTCTTCCCGTTCCATCACCAGTCTCATTAGGGGCAACATACCAAGTTGTAGGGAGACCTTTGTTTTCTGTTGACATTACAAAGTCTGACCCAGTCATGCCGTCTGTTTTTAAGTTAGCCACATAGCATCCATTCATAGTAAAATAAGCTATAGGAGAACCATCATCATTTTTATATATATACATTCCTTGTCCGTTTATATTTGTAGTAGCAACAGGAGTAGAACCACTTATAACTTTTCCATTCTCATCAAAAGAAGAATCATCATACATTTTAACTGTAACCCCTTCTTCGGAGATTACAGTAATATTATTTTCTATTTTATTATTCATACTAGAGAATTCATATTTTAACGAATTTACTGTTTGTGTTACTTCTGATTGTCTTGCAAATGTTTTAGTTCCGTCTTGCTCCGTTGATTCTTTAACGACATTTACTATTCCCTCTGGTTTTATACTTTGAAAAGACTCTCCTGTTATCGTTTTTAAAGTATTTAAATCTTCCGTTGTTTTACCAACAGTAGTTTTAATTTCTCCGACTAAAACTTCTATTCTTTGATATTGTTCTATTCTCTCACTACGTTCATCGTCTACTTTTTTCCCTGATATAGCATCTATCGCAAAGTTAATATATATTTTAAGACTTTGTAGTCTACTTCTATAATCAGCAAACGCATCATCTAATTTTTGTTTATCATTACTATCTATTATTCCGTCTTTATTAAGCATTTCATTTATAACATTAACTAAGTTAGTATGAGCAGATTCATAACTATCATAAGCGTTTTTTAAGTCTGTTTTAGGTTGGTCATTAGAATTTTTATCTACCAAATCATTATTTGAATAAATAGAAAGATAGTCTGCTTTCATTTTTGTTTTTTCATTTTGAAGAATTTGAAGAGCTTGTTTTATAGAATTTTTTTCTGCTTCTGTTAATATCCCATCTCTAAAAACGCCATCTAAATTTGTTTGTAAGTCAGATATTGTTTTATTAATACTATTTAAACTATTCTCTAATTCTTCTTTTGTTTTTTCTACAAAGTTTCTAGTGCTTTCATCAACCATATCTTTATACACTAAACTATATTTTTCTAAAGCACTGTTATGTGCAGATATATAACCATCTAAAATATTTCTATCATCATCACTAAGCATATCTGTTCTGTTTAATAATGTATCTACAGCATTATATAAAGAGTTATATGCAGTGTTATAATCATTATATGCATTAGTTAAACGAGTTCTACTAGTTTGAGTTGTTAAATCATTTAAAATGCTATTATATTTTGTATCAATGGTTTCTTTTTTTGCCTTAAAAGCATTTAAATAACTTCTTATTGTTGCCTTTTCAGCATCTGTTAACCTAGAATCATTAAATATATCTTCCATACTACTATCTAATGTTTTTAGAGCTTCTATAACTTCTCTTGTTTCCTTAGTCATATCAGCTTTCATTTCACTAGATATATTATTAGTAACATCATCTACTGCTAGTTGATGTTGTTTTGAAAAAGCATCTAAGTTAGTTTTATATGTTTCATAAGCTCTTTCATATATTTCTTTTAAAGAATTATCTATTGTTCCACTCGTATTTATAATATTGTTTATACTTTTCACATAAGCGTTATAAGAAGTAATATAATTATTATAAGCTTTTTTATATTTTGATTTAACAGATGCAGATAATTTTTTATTTTTATATAATTCTTTATATTGGTTATCTACATTGAGTTTTGATGTTTCTAAAGCTTTTAAAGCTGCTTTTAAAGTTTTTCTTTCTGCTTTACTGACTATACTATCTGAAAGAGTTGCATCTATCACAGTATCTATATTATTTAAACTATCTTCTAATTTTGTAATTCTAGTATTGAAACTAGAAGTGTATTTTTTTGTTTGCTCATTGGCTATATTTTCTATCACTTTATTTGCAACCGCAATAAAATCAGATAAGGAATTACTAAATTCTTTCATAGCATTATCTATTTTTTCTACGTCTGGGTCATCAAGTAAAGTAGTTTTATTTAATGCATCGTCTATTGCTTTATTTAAGATTGCATATTTATTTGTATATGCATTATACGAATTAGTTAAATTTGTTTTATCTTCGGGAGTAATATATGTCGAAGAGCTAAGTGTATTATATTGTGCTTTTATATCCGCATTTTGAACATCTAATATATTTCTTTTTGATTTAATTTCTTTTCTCTCTGCTTTATCTATTACATTATTCGCAAATGTATCATCATATCCAACTTCTATATTGTCAACTCTAGTTTTTAAATTTTCAATGTCTTTAGCTAATGTTGTGTTTATAACTTTTGCTTCATTTTCAGAAATATAAATTAAAGCACCATTTGCCGCAGTTGTATAATTACTAATAGCTTCTCGCACTACATTGTATAAAGAATCCATAGAAGCTTTATCTTCATCAGACACTAAATCTTTTTTATTTAAAATCCTGGTAACCTCATTTACTATAGAAGTATAAGCATTTACGAAAGCGTTATATTTTTCATCTAAATTTTTTCTTTCTGCTAAAGTTGTATCGCTCATACTTGCTTTTAATATAATTCTATTATATTGGCTATCTACCTCTTCTTTTTGGAAAGATAATGAGCTTAAATTCGTTTCGATAGCTGCTCTTTCTACTTTATCTATTATATTATTTTTAAAAGTTTCGTCTATATTAACATCTAAATTATCTAATGCATCTGAAACATTTTGTATTTGAAGTGCTACTTCACCCTTGGCATTTTCTATTTCTTCGGAGTATCTGTTGTCTTCTGATTTAGCTAATTTTGACCCTAAATATTTAAAAAATTTATTTACTGCAACCCTATATTCTTCTAAGGCAGTAATTACTTGAGCCTTTTCTGCTTCATTAAAATAATTGTCTTTAGTTACTTGATTAATATTTTCTACCAGAGAATTATAATTATTAGAATACTCTAGGAATTGCGACCTCATTTCAGAAAATTCATCTTCGTCTAAACTTAAAGTTTCTAAATATTCTTCATATTTTTCTACTAAATCATTACTTTCATTTTCTAAATTAGTCATTCTTTCCTTTAAAATATTTCTTTCTATAACTGTAATAGTTCCGTCTTCTGAAGCTTCTTTAATCCAATTTTCAAGTAGATTTAATTGAGCCAATATATCATCATATTGTGCTTGAAGTTCTGATTTTTCTAAACTCAAAGAACTTTTCATTGTAGTTGTTATTGCATTTAAAGACATTATTATTCTATTTTTTTCTACATTTAATTTTGCAATTTCTTCATAAATAGCACCACCGATACCTATAAATAAGAAATCATCACAAGTTTTCTTTAAGTCATCTAGTCTAGCCTGACAAGTTGTTGCAAATCCAATAAGAATAGAAGTTTCACTAGGAGTTACTGCTCGGTCTTCTGTAGAATCCCAAAGTGTCATTTGAAAATTATTAAAAGCACCTTCTAATGCCTCTTTTTGGCTTTTTAATAAATTAGCATTTTCTGTTTCTTTTTTTTGACTCATAACATCTATTAATTCATCTATATAATTAAAATATTCTTTCATTTCTGTATCTAATTTATTCATTTCATTAATCAACTGATAATTTTCTTCCCCTGATACAAAGCTATCAGCAAATACATTTCTCATTGTTGTAATGAAATCTGAAAACATAGTATTCATTTTTATAGTATATGAGATTATTTTTTGTCTTAAATCGTTTTCTATATTAGTGTCAGAATATCCTTTATTTACTTCTTGAACTAATAATTCTATTTGTTTTGCTGTTTGTTGTATTTTCGCATATATATCAGCACTACCTTTTAAATCATCTCTTAATATTCCTACCACTTTAGTTATTCCATCTACTGTTTGAGTAATGTTGGTATATTTTTTCTCTATATCGCTTATTTTTTCAACCATATTGAGTAAATTAGAACTACTATCAGTTCCGGAAGTATTATCAAAATTTATTGTTATTTCTGTTTGATTTGGGAGTATAAACGTTCCCTTATTATTTACTACTATTAAAAATAATCCTTCTTTACTTTCTAATGTAGTGTTAGATGTTATAAGTTCAAAAGGGGATTCATTTTTATCCCAATAAAAATATTTATCACTACTATACATATTTTTAATATTATAATATATATTTCTATATCCTATTACCATGTTTTGAACACTTACATAAGTAAAGGAAGGAGTATTAGATAAACAAGCCATATACTCACCGTCCTATTCGTCAATGTTAATTTTATTTTCTTTTAATAGAGTCCATAATCTTCTATTTTTTAACATTTGTTTATTATTTTGTTTTGCATTCTTCAATACATCTAAAATAACTTTTTTAGTATTACTTTCTAATTTTTTATTAGATAACCTAATTTGTAATGTTCCTTCTTTCAAAGAATAATCATATCCAACTAAATAAAACCATTCCTCTAATTCTTTGTCTCTGTCATATATTGCAATTATATCTCCTAACCCTAGAACTCCGTTCCAATGTTGTCTGAATTCATTATCTATAAGTCTGTCTAAAAAACTTTCTATATCTATAGATATATCTCTTGTAGGACAACATCTCATCTCAAGTTCTCTTTTTCCACAAGATATTATTTCTTGAGCATCATAAAATGCATCATTAGAATATGTATCATGATATATAAAGTTCTTTAATTCATCTAATAATTTATCGCTAAATAATCTTTTTCCATCTATTACACAACTTTCTCTATTACATTGAAGTCCTAATTGTTTTATCTCTTCTTTTATTTCTTCTAATCTTTTTTCACATTTTATTGTATTTGCCATATAAACAGCTTCTTTATCCATGCCCTCGTTTAATTGAAGAGCTACTTCCATTGCTCTTTCTGTATTGCCTGCGGTTTTATAATTTGATTCTATTTCTTTTAATTGTTTATTGTATTCTATATAGAAAAACCATTGATTTTTATAATCTGTTAATTGACTATCTACTTCATTTCTTTCTGTTCTTAAATCTCTTAATTGAAGACTTGTGGAAGAAAGTATAGAATCATGTTTTTGTAATGCGGCAATTAGCTCATCACTCATTTCTTTATTTTTAATAAAATAAGAATAATTTTCTATATAATTTTTCCCAGTAGGGATATAATCACTAACTATACATTTGTCTTCGTTCCCTATTAATGTAAGTCTTGTGACTATGTCAGAAGAATTATCAGTAACTTCTAAGCTTTTAATATAATTATCATAAGATAATATTAATCCTAGGTTGTCTCCAAAATTATCTATGTAATATAAATTAATCTCTTGTTTTGTATTATCAAATACAGGAACGCATTCAAATTCTTCTGATATATTTTCAGATATAAAAGTAAACCAATCAGTATCTATATCTTCTAACCATCTCATGCGTGGTTCAAAGTGTTGTTTTATCTCTATTAATTCTGCACTTTTTGTTAAAATATAATTTCCTGCCTTATCCATTAAATAAGTGTTACCTTTTGTGTAATTTGAATACAAAACTTCTTCGTCTATATGACCAAATTTCCACCCTGTTTCTTGATACATATATTCATTTAAATTAATAATTATATTATCCCCATCAGAGTAGTCTGAATTATTAAGCATTATTCCTATATTAGTTAAAACAATATTATTTTTCTCTAATTTTTTTTGGAATCCATATGCTTTAATTGTCTTAGATTTTTCATCTTTATTCTCTGTACATTCTTTAATTATAAAAAATTCTCCATCTAAAGATATAAGTCTTTCAATTTTAAACTCGTCATAAAAAGGATATTCTTTATTATTATCTATAATTTTATTAACTATAATTGTTATTGAATCAATATCTTTAATTCCTCTTGTGACACTCGATAAAAAATCAATAGGCATAGCACATATTATCTCTTTATTAGTTTTGTGCAGTAGTAAATCAGTGTATCCTTGTTTCATTTCTTTTAAAATTATACCCATATTCATCACCTATAATATTACTGGAAATTCTGCTTTTATTTTAACCTTACCATAACCATATAATTTTAAATTATTACTTCCGGGTAATAATTTAATCCATTTTCTATTACAATAAGATAACCTATTTTCGCCATTAGCATTTAAGACTGTAAGCATTTTATTATCTACAGACACAGGTTCATTTAGTTGTAGCTTTAAAGTCATATCATTGATTTCTATAGTATTAATTATATCGTCTGTTGTTTCAGCTGTTATTATAGGATAACAAACTTCTCGACTTATATTTTCTATAGTTGTCGCATTATCACCGCTTAAAAGAATGACTGTTTCGAATTGTTTATAGAAATAATGAGTATATGGTTGGAACGTAACCTCTAAAAACCCTTGATTTCCAAAAGTTAATTTATCTTGTATTTTTACACATTTTAGATAAAGAACATAATCGGGATAATCTTCTGTTATAAAAGGGGCAAAAGAATCTGTAATTAACCACGTTTTTATTCTTTTAAATATCTCACTTGAAAAAGTTGCTAAATTACCCGTTTCATCTACATAAGCTAAATTTAAAATAATTTGATCAGGAATATTTGTTTCTTCTTTATATACCGGATAAATACCATCTTTACTATCTGAATTAACAGATACAGAAAAGGGTATTTTCATATCATTAACTATATTATTTTCAAAATATACCAATCTAACGTTATATTCATCACATGACACTCCGTTAAACATAAATTTATCTGAAATAAACATTATATCACTCCTTATAATAAAAAAAAATAGGAGCTAATTAAAGCTCCTATAATTTATTTGAAATATATTTAAATTCTTCTTCTATTGCTTTTGTTAATTTATCAATTGTAACCTCATCTGGGTTTCCTTGAATATTAATATGTATGCCTCCTAATTGAAGATTCGTGTTATTAGACTTGCTACCCTCGTACATATCTTTATAATTTGTTCCATATTGTTTTAAGCCTAAAGAATTATATATATCCGTATATTGTTTTAATACATCTGTTGCAATTTGTAAGTTATTAATTAAATCATTTTTAATAGAATCTCCCATTATACCTAATGCGTCTCCTGAAGTTTCTGCAAATTCTATAAGTGTATCTTGTAGATTTTTAACATTCCCATCTAAATCTGTAAAAGTATTAGTAGACAAATTCTTTGTAACCATTTCTGCTATTTTTTCAGGTGTCCATAAATTCTCAAGTGCCTTTATTTTATCTTCTGATTCTTTTTCTGCTTTATCTATTTCCTTATCATACATATCTTCGATTTTTTCATCTAATCTGTCTTGTTGGATGTCTTTTAACGCCTTTTCTTCTTCTGCCAATTCATCATAAGCTTCTTGCAACTTACTTCTCGAAGCTAAAGAGGTATCTCTTTCAAGTACAGAAATCTTACTTTTCAATTTATTAATTTTATCTAATTGTTCATTATAATCATCTTTATAATCAACTTCACTTCTATAATCTTGATAAGCTTTCTTCTGTTCTTCTAAAGCCTTAACTCTCGTATCTTTTTCTTTTTCTATCGCGTCTTTTCTTTTATCTATTTCGTCTTCATATACTTTTGTTATCTCTTCTTCCATATCCTTTACTATATCTAATTTTTCATTTTGGATATCTTTGATTTTATTTCCTAATTCTTCCCATTGAACGATGGCATCAGGCAATTCATCTGTTTGAAGTTTTATATATTCTTCAAGTAAATCTGTCACTTTTTCTAAATCGTCTGTATTTTGATACTTGTCTAAGATTTCTTTTTGGTTTGTCACATTATTATTCTCGTCAAATTTAAATCCATATGAAGATAAACTATCTTTATAAGCATCAACCATTTCATTATATTGGTCTATTGTTTTTTGAAGATTGACTCTTTGTTTTTCGATTTGTTTAATTTCTTGTCCGTATAAATCAACCTTTTCTTTACCAGTAGCATATTCTAATTTTGCATCTAATAAATCTAATTGATTGCCTAACACTTTAAATTCGTTAGATAATTCAGTCACACCGTTTTTAAATTTATAAAGTCTATCCTCTAATAGAAGTTTTTCAATCGCATCTTTATTTTCTTCAATAGAGTTTTTCATATCTTGCCATTCTTGTTCGGCTTTAGGTAAATCTGTATATTGGATTTTAATATATTCTTCTGTAAGGTCTTTTGTTTCGTCTAATTTTTCTTTATATTTATCTAATTTATCTTTTGCTTTTTCTGTAGCTTTGCTATATGATTTTTTCTTTTTGTCACTTTTACCTTTATAATCACTTTCTGATTTTTGAGCTTTATCATATGCTTTTTCTAATTTATCATATTCTTTTTGCATCTTGGCTAATTTTTCTTCATAGCTAGTTAGATTTCCTTGATTATTAAAAGTAAATCCTTTTTTCTTTAGTTGCTCTCTTAATATTTTCTTTTCGTCCATTAATGAATCATAGTATTCTTTTTGTAAGCCAACTTGTTGTTCGTATAATTCATTTTGTTTCTTTAAATTCTTTATTTTTTCTGTTCCAGTTGCACGTTCCATTTTTTTGTCTAATAAAGCTAGTTGGTTAGTACAACGAGAAATTCTATTCTCTAATTCTTGGAACATATTAATGCCGTTCTTTAAAGCATAAAGTAAATTTTTAGAAGTAATGTCTATTTTTGTTTTAGTAGATTTACTAGAACCTACTGCCCCAAAATCTTTAAATGCTGTAGCAGAGACTCCATCAGTGCCTTCTGTTGGCGTTGGAGATACTCCGTCAATAGAACTCATGCTAACATCAGATTGAGCCGTTACAGGAGGAGTTGGAGCGTTTATTTCAACAGGCGTATCAGAAATATTCTTAAATCCTTCAACACTACCAAATCTTACAGGAATACTTGCCCCTGCTATAAACTTATCTATTTTAGCAAATATCCCCTTTAATCCGTCCGACATAGCACCAATGAATGTAACTTTTTTAGTTTCGTCTTTGGCTTTTTTTGTAACAGTATCTTCTTTGTTTACTGTATCTGTAAACCCATTTTTACCGTCCATTGTAACTTTTTTAGTTTCAGGTTTAGCCTTGTTGCTAACAGTATCTTCTTGTTGAACAGTAATAGTATATCCATTAGTAGAGATTGTTACCGCTTTATTTTCAGGTTTTGATTTACTGCTAACTGTATCTGTTTGTTGAACAGTTGTGCTAAATCCCTCTGTAGTAAATTTTAAAGGCTTAATAACAGGATTACCTTTTTCATCTAGTTCAATAGTTTGACCCAATGTTTCTGCGAAATTTTCGCTCTTAAATACTACTGATTTTTGTGCTGGTTTACCTTCTATTTCTGATGTTTTTTCGTCAACTTCATCTTTTTCTATAAAGAATTTTACAAGTTTTTCTTTTATCGTTCTAGCATCTACAGTATCTAATCCATCTAAAGCATCAACTATATCACTTACTACTTTTATCCTTTTTTCTTCGTCTAAATCACTTAAAGCGTCTTCTACTGATGCTATATCACCCTTTGCTAATCCATTTTCTACTCTAACTGCTATTTTCTTTTCTTCATCTGTTTCCATGAATTTATCTAATTCATTTTTAACAGTATTTACTGTTTGCTCTCCTACAACTGTGACTCCTACTTTATTTGCTACTTTAGGGTGGTCTAACAAATATTCTATGATACTTTTATAATTTGTAAGTTTTCCAGTATTAAAATCCCCGCCTAATTCACAAATTAAATCAACAGTCTTGTCTCCAAAAGGCATACTTTCAAGTAATTTATTTACATATTCTAACTGACTTGTATCAATAGTTCCACTAGTGAATAAGTCTGATATTTTTTCGTTTTCACTTACTTTAGTATATTTTTTTATTTCAGATTTAATAGTTTCAAGTTGCTCTTTAAGATAATCTTTATTTAGGTCTACTTTTATTTGATTGTCTTTGTCTTTTTGAGCATTGTTTATAGCTGTAGTTATCTCAGGGCTTATTTTATTTCCGTCTTTAAGAGATATTCCTACCTGACATTCTGCCTCTGTAAGTTCCCCATTTAACATCTTATTAATCAATTCAAGATTTTCATTATCTGCTATACCACCAGTGTTTTTAAAAGACGTAGAGATTGCTGTTATTACTTCTAATTCTGTAGTAGTTACCTTATCTCCACCATCAGTTATACCTTGAATAAGATTTCTTATTTGAGGTGGTAAATCAACAAATGGGTCATCGTTTTTACCTATTTTAGTAACTAAGTCTATTTTTGTTTCAATAGGAATATCGCTACCCGCTAGTTGATTGGCTACGTCTTTTAAGTCATCAAATTGTTTTTGAAGTTGAAGGGCAGCATCGTCTCCTAAATTAACATCCATAAGACTCTTACCAAATCCCTTTAAGAATCCGTTTAGTTCCATCATATCTTTGTCTAGGTTTCCTTGTAATTGAGGAACAAAACTTTCAATCCATTCACTAGAATCTATTCCAGTTAATTTTTCAAGTTCTTCAGCCACTCCGGAAATTGATTTTTTATAATCATCTATATTCCCTGTTGCTTGGAAAGCATCATTAGCCGCATTAAGTGTTTTATTCCATTCTTCAACTTTATCATAGTTATCTACTGCATAATCGGCTACTTTATCAAAACCTGCTAAAAACTCATTTCTTTTGTTAATGTTTTCTGCAACTAATTCATTTGACCAGTCATATATGCCCATTAACTCTATTAATTTACCTTTTTGAGTATCTCCAAGGCTAGCATAATTTTTATATTGACGAACATTTCTGTTCATTTCATTCATAGCATCTTTTTGTTGGTCTTGTTCTAATGAATAATATTTTGAACTTTTTTCGATATTACTATTATTTATTGAATTAATTTTATCAGCTGTACGTTGTGCAATCTGTTCGTATCTTTTACATCCTTTTTCATAGTCAGCCAATCCATTACTAAATATAGAATAATCAAAGAAAGGATTTGTAAGAGCGTTTTTATTTATATTATCTTCTACATTCCCTTTTTGGTCTTGTCTGTATTTACCAACCATTTTACTTGCTTCATTAGCAGCATCTTTTTCGTCTAATCTAAGCAATTCTTGTTTCTTTTTAATTGCTATATCTAATTTTTCAATTAATTCATCGGCACTACCACTTAAAGCTAATAAAGGGTCACCGTTTTCGTCATAACCAGTTACTAGCTCAGGAAACATCTCTGCTAATTGTTGTTTATATTGAGATAATTTTTCGGCTTCCTCGCTAGTAAGATTCATTTTGCTTGACAATTCTTCAAAATCATCAGCCATACTTTTTAAGTTACTTTTTTTGGTATTTAAATCTCCGATTTCTTTTTGTGTTTTATCTATATTCTCTTTAGTGTTTTGGTACATATCTTCTGTTCTATGAACATAGTCATCTATTGCCCCTACAACATTACCAATTAATGTAGCGGCTAATGTTACCATAGCTCCGTTCAATAATGATATACCTACAGACGCAGCCATCGATTTAGCACCTGCTAATACCATTGACCCTGCTGTTTTACCAAGTCCCTTTTGAGTTTGCTCTGCAACTATTGTTGCACTACTATATGTATTACTTATTTGTTTTAGATTTCCTGTCGCATCTTTTCTGTATACTTTAAATTGCTTGTTAGAATTCCCCAATGATTTTTGAATTCTCATATTACTTGTTTGAATATTACTAGCTAGTTTATTTGAATTTTTAGAAATCATACTTGTTACAGTACCAGAGGAATCTTTTAATTGGTTTGTTACCACCTTTGTTTGGGTTTGTGCTTTCTTTAGGTTATTATAAAAACTACTACCAAATAGAGTTACTTGTTCTCCTTTAGCAGATGCTTTTAATGTTCTAAATAAACTTGCAACAGTACCTATTGTTGCAGGTAGAGCCATACCCATGCTATCCAACGATTTAGTAACCTTATTTACCATTTCCATAACTTCTGCAAAGCCAGTAACTAACCCTTTAGTCATATCACTTGATATTACAGTTGTTATAAAATCTCTAAATTGGTCTTTTAATGCTACTATTTTCCCTTCAAGAGAGTCTATATAACGAGCATTTTCTTGTTTAGCTGAATCAACAGTAAATCCATCATTATATTCTTGCACATATTGTAATACTGTTTCCCAGTTATCTAGCATAGCTTGTAACACATTGGCATGATATTTACTACCTATTGCTTCTGTAACTGTTTTTTGTTCAACGTCATTTAGTGAATCCCATTTGTCATGTAATTCATTTAATACATCAAATAAAGGTCTTGTAGTTCCTTTTGCTAAGTCAGCGGTTTCTATTCCTGCTACTTCTTTTAATGCTTTCGCTGTTTTATTAAGAGTTACTTCTCCTTCTTTAGCATTATAAGTAACCCCACCTATGTTAACTGCTATAGTTTTTAATGCATTACCTAATTTAGAAGCATCTTGTACTGTTTCCTGAGCACCAACAATCATACCAATGGCTTCACTCATACTATTACCATTTGCTTTTAATTGTGATGCAGAACGTTGTAATGCTTCACCTATGTCACCTGAAGTGACCGCAAAGTTGTTCGGTTGTCTTCATATGAGTTCGCTACTTCTCATACAGTTCTCTTATGAACTTCTCTAGCTTTCACTAGAAGCCGAGACTATATCTTCATCTTGTTTTGAACAAGAGCTTTCCACTTCCACTCGCTTGAGTGTACTTCTCTGCCGAGAATAGTCGTTGGAGTTTATTCTTGGTTTATTTCTTTGGCTAATATATCTTCTATATTATTAAATTCCCAATAAGGAATTCTAACCAATCTAATGTTATTTTTATCGCAATATATATTTTTAATCGTATCTCTTATTTTTGTATCTATAAAACCATTTTGCCCACCAAAATATTCACTAATATAATAATGTTGTCTACCGTCATATTCAATACAACAATTATAATCAGGTAAATAAAAATCAAAAGCTAAAGTATTTTTATATTTGCAATCTTTAAATCTATGTTGCTCTATATAATTTATATTATTTTTATCTAAGTATTCTTTAATTTTTTCTTCACCTTTAAAAATAGTTTTACATTTTGGGCATCTCCTACCTTCTTTAAAATGATGGTAAGATGTTTTATGTATATGTCCGTTTGGGCATATTGTTTCTAATTTTGTCCCACAGTTTTTATAAGATTCTTTATCAGATACAACTTGATATCCTTCTTTCCTAAATTCTAAAATTATATCTTCAAAAGAATATTTAAATCTTGGCTTACATTCAGGGCATCTGCAATTACCTCTTCTAAAAGAATCATAAGATAATGCTTCTGTTATATGACCATTGGGACATTTAAGTTTTAATTTTTGTTTGTTTGATTTATACAAACATAAAACCTCATAACCATATTTGTTAAAATATTCTTCTATATATTCTTGTGTTAATCTTTTACTCATTTAATCACCTCTTTTCCATTATATCCGTTATATATTGCATTTAACATTATTTTAAAATAAACTTTAGAATCTTACCTGCTGATTGCCCAATCTTTAAATTTTTCAAACATTCACGCTTATCGTTTCCAATTACGTTGTAGTATTAAAGCTCTTAGGGCTTCCCAGTCAATTCAAAAAGTAAAATAATACAATCACTTGTATTACTGGGCGATTAGTTTACATTCACCCGCATAATTTGCCTGATCCATATAATCAGTTAACATATTATAAGAATCACTAGCACCCTTAACCTTCTTAGTCATAGGTTCTAATGATTTTGTTACCCCACCATAAGCTGATGCGATAGTTTTTAAATATTTATCAGCTGTTTCCTCATTAACGTCTGCGACATTTGCATACATATTTACATCTTTTGCATATTCCATCGCTTGTTTAACATTGTCTATACCTAATTGGAAGGCTGACGCAGTTGAATTAATGATATCAACAGAACTTCTAGCAACATCTTGTCCTGTTTGGAACGCTAATTCCTTAACTTCTTGTAACTCTTCTTTTGTTCCTGTAAAACTAGCAGGAGCAACTTTTTCCATGTCTCTAAAAGCACTATCTAAGTCTACAATAGTTTCTTTTATTGCATAGATACCTTTAGTTATTTGCATACCTAAAATATTACCTAATGAATAAGTAGATAATGTAGAGTATAAATTAGTAACAAATGAGCTTGTTTTCTTTGCAGAAGTAGCTACTGCTGAAGACATTTGTTTAGAAGAATTTGAAGTTTGTCTAAGTGCCTTATCTAAAAGTCTTGCTTCACTTGTAACACTTCTAATTTGAGCATCTGCTTCTTTTAAAGATACACCATTTAACCCGTTTAATTGATTTCTTAAATTAGTTATAGGTGTAACATCTTTACCCATAGCTTGATATTTTCTTTGTAGTTGGTCTAATGTTGCATTTGCATTTTTAAGAGCAGTCTCTAAATTAAAATTACCTTCATTAATTTTAGAAACTTCTTTAACTTGCTTAAATTCATTTTCTAATTCATTTGCTAATCTTATTAAATCTTGAATATCTGCTTCTGCTGCTTCTGAATCTAAATCTACTTTAGTCTTAGATAATCTGTCTGCTTTCTCAATTAATCTATCTAATTGAGTTGTATTTCCGAACATCTTAGTAACTTTAAAGGAGTCCATTTGAGACTGTAAAGTCTTAAATTTGCTAATAGCAGTATCAAACTGACTATCAAGTTTTCCTGTGAAATTAATATTTTTACCTAAATTAGATAAAGCATTTTCTAAATCTCTTGTACTTTGTATTAATTTAGTCATTTCATTATAAGGAACTGAACTGCCTAAAATATCTCCAAATTTAGTTAATTTAAGATTTCCTAATTGAGTCATTAAGCTTTGTAATTCTTGCAGTTGTCCTTTTGTAAGATTAGTTTTGCTACCAAACTCATTTAATTTAGTCTCTGCATTAGTTAATGATTTTTGTACGTTATCAAAAGATTTTGCAAATTCTTTAGTTGTTTCTGTTGAAGTTCCAGTAATTTTTATATTAGGGAGTAATTTAGCTATAGTGTTTATCTTACCTTCAACAACACCTAATTCTGATTCTAAAGCTTTAAAAGTTTCTGTCCCAACAGGAGTTTTCCCAAGTTGTTTAATCAAAGTATCTCTTTGTGTTATTGCCTTATTAAAGGCATTTAAAGCATCTGTTTGAGATTTAATACCAGTTGTATTTTGAATCATTTTATTGATTTCTTTATTTACCTGACTTAATCTTGTAGATGCTTCATCATAAGGTAATTCAAGTAGATTTAATAATTTTTGTTCTAAAGCAAGAACAGGAGCAGTATTCTCTCCTAGTGTTTGTATAACACGTTTGTATTCTTCCAATCTATTTAAAGATTCACTTATACCCGCATCAATCTTAAAAGATTGCTTATTTGCTTTAGCAACACTATTTAATCTTTGAATTTCTGATTCTGTCTTTTCTATTGAACGATTAAGTTCCATTAACTCTGAAACCGCAGTATCAGAACTAATATTTATTTTTACATTTTTTAATTTTTCATAAGATGCTACTACCTTATCAATATCTGCGACCATTTGAGGACTACCAGTAAATCCTTTATTCTTTAAATCGGCAATCTTTGACCCAATATCTGCTACTTTTTTATATGCAGTCTCAAGTCTTAAATTAAAGTTACCATTTATCTCTATACTTTTCGCTAGATTCTTTACATTTTGTAAGTCAGATAAAAGTGTAGATATTATCTCATGAGAATTAGATACGTTTAGAATATTATCTAATTTCGTACCCTTAATCCTATCCATTTCTTTTCTTAAAGCTTCTAATTGAGAGATTTGCCCTTCTGTTAGATTTTTATTTTTGAACATATTATCTATAGTTTGAGATGTTTTAGTTGCAGAATCTTGTAATTGATTAAATGTTGCGGCTAAACTTTTAGTTATATTTGGTTCAAAATTCTTATTCTTTAATACATCTAACTCTTTAGACACATTCCTAATCTTAACTAAATTTTCATCTAATTGCTTATTTAAAACTGCATAAGATTGATTATTTGTAGTCTTAGACATTTGTTTTTCTAAAGAAGCTCTTTCATTCATCAACTTATTAAATTGATTCATAGCAGAAGTAGCCTTTGGTATTTCTCCTGATACTTCACTTATTCGAGTTTTTATTTTAGAAAATTCTTCTTGTGCCTGTGCAAAAGTTAATTTATTTAATCCTTCTAATTTAGCTTTTAAAGAATCTATTTGAGATGTGTCTTTACCTAAGCTTGTAAATTTAGTTCTTAATTCTTCTAATTGTTTCATTGATGCAGATACATTTATTTTGAAAACATCCATTTTTTTATTTCTTTGCATATCTGCTACCAATTTATTGTAATCAGTATCTAAATCTTTTATTTTATTATTAAGATTAATTAAATCTGCTTCTGCTGTCTTGCCATTGACTCTTATATTAATATTGCTTAATTCTTTTGCTCTAGTAAATAATTTATCAATAGCATTGTTATCTCCATACCCTTTTGTATATAGAGATTTAATTTTATTTTGAAGAATACTTGTATCGGCTTCTGCTTTTCTTATACTTCTAGCTAGATTATCTGATAACTCTAGTTTCTTAAAAGACCTAGAAAGTTCATCTGCCTTAGTAATTAACTTAGACATTTCAGCATATGGCTTATCTGCTTTCAGTATATTCTCAAGATTCGCTTCTTGTTTAAACTTTTCAACTTGATTTTGTAAAGTCTTGATATCAGCTACCTGATTACCTGCAAGTTTACGCTTTCCTAAAGCATTTTCGATAGAAGTTCCTAATTCAGTTACCTTTTTAATTGTTGATTCAAATGAAGAATTTAAACTAGAAGTAATATCGGATTTAATATTCTTTTTATTTAAAGCATCAATTTTACTACCAACTGATTCAATATCTTTATTAACTTTTGTTAAATCTTTAGATAAAGCTTTATAAGCCTGTCCTTGATATGTTTGTTTAGACATTTTCTTTTCAAGCTTATCTTTTTCAGATATTAACTTTTTATATTCTGCGACTAATTCTTTTGCACTTTTTGCTTCACCTTGAAACATTTTAGAATTGCCTTTTGTATTTGAACCCTTAGTCAAGCTATTTATTTGCTCTTTAAGTTTTTCAATTTGTGTAAGCAATTCTTTGTCATCTATTCCAACCTTTATTTTCTTAGCATTTTTTTCTAAATCTGCTATAACTTTTGATAACTCTGATGCTGACTGTCCTTTATCAACGGTTGGATAGACTCTAATTCTTATATCATCAGCCAATTAAATTCACCACCTTTAATACGCATAAGAATTACCACCTATACGAAGTGGTAATTTAATTTTTTATACTACTCTAAGACCCCTAGCTAAAAGTCTTTCTTTTAACTCCGTAGGAATCATAACGTCTATAGCTGTTTTTGAATTATCAACTACGTTGGTTGCTGGATAATAAACAGGATTATCGTCTCTATATCCCGGAGCCCAAACTGTACCTTCTTCCCAACGATTTAATGGGAAATAATGTGCGCCATGCTTATCTACCCATCCACCATTATCTTGGAATACCCCATCTATTTCCATATGGCTAACTTGTTCAGAAGTAACTATTTCTTTGAATTTTCCACTTCTTTCGTACATATTTGGGACTCTCTCATCATATCCTGTTTCTTGCATAAGGACTTCATTCATGATTTCTTCCATCTTTTCTCCTACGCTATCTAACTCATCAGCAACTATTCTTTCTATATGGGCGACAACCTGATCTAAATTATCAAATACCATCTTGTTCGCCTTCTTTTTTAATTTCCTCTATTTCTTTCTTTAACTTTTCACAATCTTTAGTTAAAAGTTCTATTTTTTCTCCCTTTAATAAATTTCTTTTCAATATTAATCCTTTTTCTAATTCGGTTAATTGCTGAGACTGGTTCAATAATACTTCTAGGTATATTTCATCTAATATTTCTCTTACTTCGTTTAATACTAAAATCATATCTTTATTAGGATTATTTAACGCCCCTATAATATTTTCATCAACTTCTATATTCGTACATACAGGGAATAATATATTGTATATATCTTCTATGTCTTCTGCATCTAAAGTATGTTCAGTTTTCCCTTCTATAATATCCTCTAATTGTAATCTTATTTCTTCTCTTTCCTCATTTAATATATTATAAACCGTTACTTTTTCTAATTCCCCGTTAATTTCTACTACAAACTCTTTTCTCACTTTTTCTAATTTAAAATCGCTTACTTTCATTTTGTTTATTCTCCCTTCTAAAAATAGGTAAAAAAAAATGCGTCAACAGAACTTAATCTGCTGACGCTATAAATTATTGCCCAACTTTTTTGTCTATCTCTAATATTAAGTCTTGGTCATCAACTAATATGTCCCAAGTTAAACTAAAGTCTGATATTTCTTGTGCTGAAATTGTTAAGTCAGCATTAGGCTGTGCTTTTGCCTTACTGAATTTTATTGATTTAATTTCTGTACTACCATCTTCATTAACAACTTCAAATGTACCTTCCATTTTATAATATTTACTTGGTATAGTACCTTTAACTTGTATTTTAGTCCCAGTTATTTCTCCACCAAGCATTTGAGCTAAGAAGAAGTCGTCTATAACTTGGGCATCCATTTGTAATGTTCCTTTTCTTTGACCTGCTATAGTTATACATAAGTCCCCTCTTTTATAAGCTTCAAAGTTTTCTGATTCAGTAGTTATATTAAAACTGTTAAGGAAATCTATAGTAGTAGTGTCTTCAGCATTAGCTAAATTTGTTAAAGTTAAGTCACAAGCACTTTTTATCGCATATCCCATAATCATTCATCCTTTCTATTTTTTTAATTTAGTTATTTTTTGCCAAGATTTTATTTTTTTAGGGCTATATTTTCCACCACTTGCCATTTGCCATTGTTTCTGTTCAGAACTTCTTAAAGCTTCAACAGAATAACAATCTCTTAGCCACCATATAGTTTTATTTCTCATTTCTTCATAAGAATTAATATTCCTAAAATACATAACTTCTCTGACAACATTTTCAAAAAGAATACTATTATCAACTTTCCTTTTTTGATAATATTCTCTTTGTTTTTGCTTAAATCTTTTAACAAGTTCAGGGTCTCCCTTTAGCTCTGTTGGCTTTTGGGGTTCTTCAAAATGACTCATTTCTAAAATTATTTTACAAAGAATAACAAAATTTTCATCAGTAATAAATGCTATCGGATTTCCTATTCCGTCTTTATTTTCTTTTCTACTACCTTTTTCGTCTATTCTAAGAATATACCTTTTTTCTTCGTCTTGAAAAAATCCCATATCCTCAAGAGATGTATCGTATAATAAAGTTAATCCTCTATAAAAGTCATTTAATATCTTCTTTGATTTATTCATCATTTCCAAAAAAATAGTGAAGAAAAGTTTACTTTCTTCACATACTTCATCATACGATAAGGACAACCCCATATAATATGGTTTTATAAAATCTATGAAATCATAATCATACATAAAATAATCTACGATTGGTTGTTTTATGATTCCCAATGTATATTTTTTTAAGTCTAAAGGGATACCTGTAACATATTCTTTAGTAAAATACATTACATACCTTCAAAATATTCAAGTCTATATACAGACATATATCCTATATAGTCACTAGGAATATTATACATTGGGTAAGTTTGCTCTAATGTTGGGAATCCAATAGCTTTTAAATTTTTATTTTCTCTAAGCATTTGTTCTATTCCCTTATATATTAAAATATCTCTCAAACCATTTAATGTAAATCTACAATCTTTATGACATAATACGCCAACTTCAAACTTAAATTGCTGTATTTTATTGCTTTGTCTATATACTCCCGTATAAGGAAAGTCTCTATATATATTAACAAATAAAGAAACATCTGATTCCTTCATTACTTCCGGAGCCTTTTTATTTATAAATACTTTTTTCTCTTTAAGTTTTTTAATTGGATTTTCTAAATCCTCAAGCTTATATATGTCTCTTTCTTTTTCATTATTATAATATATCAATTTATTTATTTTATCATCTAACATTATTTCATTTGAGAGTTTAATCAAATATTTATTTGGAAATTGTTCTATCATCTTAAACACCTCTCACAGTAATAACAAACATATCTATTGTTTCTTTTGTTTTTTTATCTCTAGCAATAAGCATAATGTTATCACCTATTGATTCAATATTAGATGATTGTTTAATAGTACATTTATTATTTTCTTGTTTTATAATACTTGTGTTTGAATAATCTGTATCTAGTATAAATTCTACTTCTTTATCTGTGTCGATATTGTATTCGTTTTCTTCGCCTAGATAAATGTAATCTAATCCCATCACATCATTATCTTCCTCAACCTTTTTTTCTCCTACTATATTGTAGGCTATTTTATTCTCGCAATCGTCTTCTAAAATACGAACTGTTTGTTGAGTTAGTGCTTTTATCAATCCGTCAGCACCACTATATCTACCATTAAATTCAAAATCATTTATATGTGTAACTCTAAATACTGTTTTTCTAGTTAACATTACTCTTGTCCCAGTATCAAATGTTCTTGTAATTGGATTTGAGCCTATGAATATATGCCTTTTAGCATCTCCTATATCTACATATCTAGTTTGGTTAACACCATCGCTATACATTGTTAGGTTTAATATAGAAACTGGGATAGGATATACTATGCCATTATAAGCATAATTAATAATTTGATTACATCTTCTAGCTACAAAATGTAAATAAGCACCCATTTCATGATGCTCTTTAAATATAATTAACCAATAACAATTATCAAAGAAACAATAGCACCCTATATCGACATTCGTGTCGACAGGGAAATATATTTCTTTTTCATCTAATGATGTTTGGTCATTATCTGTTATATTATTAACTACTGCCATAACAGTTTTTGTATTTTCTGTTATAAGCACTTCATCGACATCTGTTACTTGTATATCTATTACTGTGGGTGACCTGTATAGCATTTTTTCGAATGTTAGTTTAGCCGTTGCCCTTAATTTTTCTCTTTTATTATTTTGACCACGTAAAGTAAAAGTTTTGTATTCATCTAAAAACTTACTCAAAACCATAATGCCCTTCGTAAGTGTAATCGACTTTCATTTTTCGAAAATCCTCTTCGTGAAGTTTCTTCAATGTCATTAAATTTTTTAATAAATTGGCATTTGAAGTTTTCTTAAAATCGTGGTCTGTAATAATATTCCTTAAATTATCTTCACTATTTACAATTCTTTGTAGCCATCTACATACCATACCCAAAGCAAGAATTTCTATTTCTCTTTCAGTTAGATCAGCTTTAATATAACCTGAAACTCCATCATCTTCGGAAACGATAGTTAAATCCTTTTCACAAGTGTCGAATTTTATAGTCGCTCCACGAAGATATCTGGTCATTGTTTTCATTTGTATTTCTTCAGGTGCTAAAGCCAGTCCGTCATCTTCAACTTGGTTTAAAAAAACAACAAATATCTTCTCTATTGGAGTACTCATATTAACACCTTCTAATTTGATTTAAATATATAAGCATTATTAAATTTACTTTCGATTGCAGAACGCTTACCCATAGAATCAAATTCATTTAAGTGAGCTAAATAAACTGCTCTTTGGCACAATCTTTTAGCTAATTCAGGGGATTCGTTTTCAAGTATTCCCACAAATTCATCAACAGTACTATTTTCTAATACCTCGTCTAAGTAATCCAAAGTAAGAACTTTGTCGTTATATATTTTAGTTAAATCTAATATATCAAGCACATCTTTTAATTCATATTCATCACTATATACATCTACTATTGATAAAAATAATTTTCTCACAGTTGGAGAATTTTTCATTTTTAATAATAAATCTAATCCTACTATGGCTGTTTCTCCGGGTTCATTCATTCTTATAGAATCATAACCATTTTCATAAATAAATGAGCCATTGGTTAAATTCATTACTTCAATATCTATTTTAGATGCTTCTCTTTTTAATTCTCTTATCATTTCTGCTCTTGTTCTTTTTCTTGCTTTCTTTGTTTCTTCAACTGTTCCTTTCCCTAAATTAACTTTTTCCTCTACTTTTTTATTTGCCATTTACTATCATCTCCCTATTTATATTTACTAAGCTATATCATATCTACCGAAGTTAACTGCTTTTACAACACCTATATGTACTCTTCTAGTGAATAGATATTCGATTTCTCTGTCGTTTCTAGCACCAGATTTATCTTCTAGTACAAATGCTTTTCCTTCAAAACCAACCATTATAGGTTTAGTCATTCCACTTGGAACTATGTATAAATGTTCATCGTCACCTAAACCAAATTTACCAGTTTCTTTATTGAATGTATTTTTTAATTCTACGCATTTCATACCTTCGAACATTTTTAAGTAACCATTGTTTCTTAAATCTTCTCCGTCTAAAACGAATCCTTCTAATGCAGGTATTTTAGCTAATGCAGTTTTAGTACCATATATAACTGGGTCTCCTAATCCTAAACCGTCTACTTTAGCACATAATAAAGATAAAGCATCTCTAGTTACTGTACCACTTTCAACTAAGTTAGCATGACATTGACCATAAGCACTAACAAAAGCGTTACCTATTCTTCTAACCATATCTTGTTGAGTAGATTTTTGAACTCTATCTACTAATTTTGCTAAATCTATTCTTCCTGCTAACCAAGCAGTAAATGGAGCATAGATTTTTACACCTAATTCACTAGCAGTCATAGGAACTTTTCTGTTCATTAATTTTTGTCTTAATAGGTTGTTATTATCTGTTGCAACTACAGATACTTCAAATAATCTATCGTCTTCTACTGTAAATTCAACAGTATCTCCTAATTCAAAATCTCTGAATTCACAGAATGGTTCGAATACCTCTCTTAAAACACGAGAAGTACTTTCAGTTAATATTTCTGATAATATTGCGAATACTTTATATTTGTTATCTTGGAAAGTATAATAATCCCAAGTTCCACCCATTTCGTTTAATACTAATTTTCTTAATTTGTCTTCAGCAGTATTTAAATCGTATGTATCAGGGTTTCCGTCTAATATATCTATTGCCATTTGAGCAACTTGACTTCTTTTTTCCACTATAATCATCCTTTCTTTTATTTATTTTCTTATGCGTGTAAACATACTTCTATCATAGTTGAAGGTTGTCCTTCAAAGTCTATACCTACTCTTCTAACTAAGAACATACCATTAGCGGCATCTTTAACATATTTTCCTAAATTTTCAGTATCAGGAGCTAATTTATCTCCTACTACTAATCCTTCTGGTAAGAAAGCGTTAGATATTGTGTAAACATCACCATGTCCTAAATATTCAAATCTACCTCTTTCACCTGCTAATAGTTGGAAGTCTCTTTCGTCCATTTGATTATCATACATCAAAACAGAACAATCAACTATAGCCGCTAAATCTCCTTCTGCGAATTGACCAACTTTGTAAAGTTCTCTTTCTCCATTTTCAGCAAAACTTTTAACACCGACTACCATACCATTTTCTAATACTTGTTCGCATATACCATTTATAGGATTTGGATATGGTTGTCTATCTTTTCTCATTATTGCTCTCATAACTGTTCTTATCACACTTATTCACTCCTTTTAATTTTATAAATTTTCAAATATACCATCATAAGGAATATGAGTATTTCCCTTAGTTGGCACGTGTAAACTAGGCTCTTGTTCTGGTTCTTTAGGTTGTTTATTTTGCATATTTTCAAATGCTTTTTTGCCATATAATGTAAATAATTTATTACTTAATTCTTCTACATTAAATTCTCCATTTAAACATTGTTCTTTCATTTCTTTAGTTTCTTCTTCGTCAAATGAGAATTTAGCTAGAACTTCTTCAACCTTTTCTACAAGTTTTTCTTGTTCTGCTTGAGCCTCTTTAGCTTTTAATTCCTTAACTTCTTCTCCTAAAGAGAATACAGTTTCATTAGCATTTTTTAATGCTTCTTTAGTTTCTTCTAATTCTTTATTGACACCGTCTAAATCATTTTTAAAAGTGTCGACAACTGTTTTGGCTTCTTGACCAACCTTTTCCACTTCTGCATTAAAAGTAAGTTCTGCCATTTCTTTAGCATCTTCTTCATCTAAGGCAAAATTAGCAGATTCATCAACTTTTTTCTCTCTCCACTCACTTATATATTCTTTTTTATTATCAAAGTCTAAAGTAAGAGTATCTTCTTTTACAGAATAAGGAACGCCATAGTATTTATAGCCATCGTTTCCTTGAACTACTACTACAGAATCATCGGGTATAGTATCTACATAGTAAAACTCTCTAGTTTGATATGTTTCTCCCCAAGAGTATTGTTTTTCTATTAGTCTATTACTTAATTGTTCTCTTATTTGTAACGCCATACTTCTATTAGAAAGAGAATATTTGTTAGTGTTATCCATACTTTCGTCTCCTTTCACATTTTGTTCTATATTATTTAAAAAATTAATTAAATCTTTTTCAGTTTTTATTCTTGTAAATTCAAGAGTTGCATTAGCACCATCTATTCCCGGAGCATAATCGTCACCTAATATAGTAACTCCTAAAAATTCAAACTTAGATATATTTAAAACTCCACTATATTTATCTTTTTCGCTTTCGAGTATATTGATTTCCATACTTACAGATTTATCTCCTTCTTTAAGAAGATTATAAGCATCTTTGCAATATCTGTTCCATATAGTACCTGTAGCAGTAAGATACTCTTTTCCGTTTTCACCTTTTTCGTAAGAAAGGTCAAAGTTTTGAGAAAAAGTTCCTATAGGTTGTTCTATATATTTAATCTCATAACTTCTTTTACCATTGACAACTTTTGGAACAAGTATCATTTCATGTTCTCCAAAGTCTAAAGGTTCACCATTTTCATCATACTTAACATATGCTAATATTGGTTTATCATATATTGATGCCTTAGCCTCTTCTATTGCTTCTTTTGAAAAACTTGTTCCTTTTGGATTAACTCCTTCATGTAAGATTTGCATTTTAACACTTGGATTTGATTCATTGTTTTCTGAAAAGTTTAAGAAATTTTCTTCTAAAGTCATAGAACATGGTATTCTAATTATCAAAGGATTTCCTCCTTTCTATAAGAATTAAAAACACATATATAGTTCATCACTTATTATATATTCGCTTTTTTCATCATTTGAAAAAAGTAAATATTTATCTGAATTTTCAAACACATAATGTGTTTCCTTACCTATTTTTTGTATTGCAATACAATCAAAGCCTATTCGTTTTAACTTTTCTGCTTTATCTCTTGTATCTGCAATTATATATTTTCCCATATTATTCACATCCATTTCCTAAGTATAAAACACCGTTTCCTTGTGCCTTCGTATCTATATCATTGAGGAAATTAGTACATTTGATAAGTCTTGCCCACAATTCACTTTCAGTTGGCTTTCTGCCATAAGTTTTAACAAAATCTTCTTTAATCAATGCTAACGCTCCTGAAACGTGTGGAGTAGCCTGAGAAGTACCACTTGTCGTTGCATATCTATTATTCTTATAAGTTGACATTATATTGACACCATATGATACAATATCTATTTCCGAATTTGTATTACTGAATTTTGCAATATTATTATCTCTGTCTACTGCTCCAACTTCTATTACTTCATGATAATTTCCGGGAAAATTAATCTCATCTGTATCTGCACTTCCGTCTCCATTGTTTCCACTAGCACAACAAATACATATACCTTTGTCTACTGCCTTTTTAATAGTATCGTGTAAAGAATCGTCATTTGCTTTACCACCTAAAGACATGTTTATAATATCTACATTTTGTTCAATGGCATATTCTAATCCTTTTACTATACTAGGAAACGCACCGTCACCAACTCTATCTAAAACTTTTACTATTAATAAATTACATTCAGGGGCAACTCCAGTAATTCCTTTTTCAGCTCTATTGCCTGCTATAATACCTGCTACATGAGTTCCATGACCATTCCAATCAGTAAAATCATCTTCTTTACCTTCGCTTGTAAAGTTTTTACCGCCAATTATTCTGTCTTTTAAACACACATGACCTGAATCTACTCCTGTATCTAATATAGCTACAGTTATACCTTTACCATAAATTCCTTTATCCCAAAACGATTCTGCTCCTAATAGCTTTATATTGGAAGGGATTTTATATGGTATATCATCTTTTATCTCCCCTAAAGAACAGGGAGTTAATTTAAAATCACTCATTTATATCACCTTTATTCATTTGGATTTGTACTACTATTTTTAGCATTAGATTCTCCTGTTTCTGCCTTACTAGGTCTGCCACCCACTTCATTGCCAACTTGAGTATATGCAGTTGATAATGGTAACATTTTAGATGCTATATCTTCTAATTCTTCCGATTCTATAGTGCTTAACGCTCTTAAAGGAGTTAATCCTATAGTACCTAAATATTTCCATTTAGGAGAATAAACAGTTAAAGCGTTTCTTTGTCTTTCTGCTTCTAATCCTTGATTGTATTCGTTAGTAGGTATAAATTCTAAGAACCAATTTGAAGTCGCTCTAACGCTTCTCATATGGTCATTAACCCAGTTTTCTATCTCCTTTTGTATTCTTAAAGGCATTAAAGTATCTATTGTAAATCCTATACTTACTGCTTCTGTATTGGTTGTATTACCATTGAATAAGTTATCATTTACACCACTAGAATCATATATAGTTGTTTTTGTCTTTTCTTTGGCATCAAGTATACTAGAACTATTTCCATCGCTAGATATTAATTTTAAATCTAAAGGAGAAGTTAAAGTACAATAACCATAAGGAACTAAGCTCTTTAATGAATTATGGTAGTTTAATATTTTCTTTCTTTCCATTTTTAACTGACCTCTATCGTCAAGCTCAGGTTTTTGATGTAATAATCTAAAACTATCTATATAAGCATTTAAATTAACTAAATCTGATAATTCTTCTAGTGATGCTAAACTATCAAATAAATAAGAATAATACGGAGTACCTTTTTCTTGCCATTCATCTAATGTAAAAGCCATATAAGTAACTTCTGTCATTTGATACCATGAATTTTTTATAATTCTTCTTTTATCCAATCTACCCTCTTGATAATCCCAGTATAAATTTTGTATATCTTGTGGGAACGTATAATAATTAGTAGAATTTAAATATCCTAAATTTATAGCAAATTTAGAGACCATATTACCAGTCTTTTGAGTTATCATACACATCTCTCTAGGGAATTTAAAAAATAAGTAATTATTTTTACCTTTAACTAAAGCTAAATAAATTTCTCCATATTCTATAATATCCTGTGCAATCCATTTGCAGTTATATTTTAGATTGTATTTTTCCACTTGTTTTGAAGCTTTTCTTCTAGCTTCTTTTATACTTTCTTCTGTTTTATACTTACTAGCATCTAATGGCATTATATAGTGGTCATAAGTAAGTAAATTAGATTTATAGGTAATTAATTCCTTTAACTGACCATTCTTTTTAGTAAGCATATCTCCTATTTTTTGAAGTTCTGTTTCTGTATATTGATTATTTGTTTGATTACTTAACATTTTTCTTATATTATTTTTAACTTTTACACTATTATCCCTTATTGTTGAAATTTGGGAATTATAAGTCTTCAAGCTATATAATAAATCTTCGGAAAAATCATAAGCATCATAAGAATCAATATTTTCTTTTTTTACATCTTCACTCAAATATATCAACTCCTTACATTGAATTTAATCTTTCTTTCTACGCCATATCATTTTTACGTCTATTTTCAAACCATATTAATACTTGTAAACTATCTAAATCATCAGCTCCTACTTACTTTTATATTCATGTATTAATTTTTTGATATAATTAAATATGCTATTTGGGTCTCTTCTCTGTCTTTCTACTTCATACCAGTTCATTTTTGTTCTTGAGTGAAAATCTCCATGACCTCCACAATGCACATAGCCATTAGGAACGCCCATTCCAATTTCAGTTCCATAATATATACATATATCGTTGTGATTAAACATAAACATTAATTTTAGTAAGTTTTTAATTTTATCTACGTTAAAATTACAATCAACAGATATTCTAGTCATATCATGATTGTCTAGGAAAATAACTGCATTATTTATATCATTTCTAACTTCATACCTGCTATTGTGTAATATTTTATTTTTCATCCAACCAGCTTGTTCAAAATTAAATGTTTTCATTCCTGTTTCTATAGCATATTTATTACTTATTTCAAATTCTTCCCAACACTCACCAACTAGATAAGCATTTGGTTTTATTTTATAAACTTCTTTACAAAACCACTTCCAAAATTCTATTGGGTCACCACTAGCATATTTAATTGCATCAAGTCTAAACCCGTCTACCTTATGCTCTACCAACCAAAACTTTATTAATACCTTTATTAAAGTTCTGACTTGTGCTGATTGATTATTCAGTTGAGGCATTGTATAGTACCATTTGGCTAGATAATACTGTTTATTCTCATTACAAATTTTCCAAGCGTCATCTAATTTATAGTTGCTCCAAAAGTAACAATCGTTTTTACCTTGAATAGATTCTTTAAACATTAAATGTTCTGAACTTGTGTGACATAATACTAAGTCTAATAAAACTTCTAACCCATTCTCATGTGCTTTCTCAATAAAATTATCAAAATCTCTAAAACTACCATATTCTTTTTTAATGTCAAAATGATTGATAATGTCATATCCATGCTCTGTTGGACTTGGGAATATAGGGGTTAACCATAAAGTGGTAACTCCTAATTCTACAAAGTATGGTATTTTATTTGCTAAATCTTGAAAGTCCCTACAGAATGCTGGAAAATATATTTCATAAATTATTCTTTTCTTATTCTGCATAATAATAACTAATCCTTTCTTTTATATTAATTCTAACCTTTTATTTGTTATTTCTACTGCTTTAGAGTTTAAGTCGCATCCTATATAATTTCTGCCCAATTCTTTAGCTACAACTAAACTTGTACCACTACCACAGAAGAAATCGGCAACTACATCTCCTTCATTAGAAGATGACTTAATTATTCTCTCTAATAACTCTTTAGGTTTTTGAGTGTCATATCCTGATCTCTCTTTGCTTGAAGGAGATAAAGGTTTAATATCCCATACATCGGTTATATTAGCCCCTTCTTTCTTAGGAGTATAATAATAAACTTTATTACCATCTTTGTCTCTTCTACAAGTACGAACACATAATTCTCCTTTTTCGTTTCTATGCCTAAATTCTTTTAGTGTTCTTTCAGTATAAGGCTGATATTGTGTGTTATAAACATACTTGTCTCCATTAGAATATCTTAATATATTGTCATGTTTACAACTTATATCTTTACTCCTAGATTGCCCTCCGTAATTCCAAATAATATCATTTCTGAAATTATTAATTCCAAAGATGCAATCCATATCCACCTTTAAATAATGAACTAATCTATAATCACATTGAAGATAAATTAATCCTGTACTTTTAAGAACTCTTTTCATCTGAAATAATCTTGGTCGATACCACTTCATAGCCTGTGTTACCGTTCCTAAATTATCATTATAATCTTTAAAATTTTTACCTGTGTTATAAAGAATATCGCAATATATAAGGTCGATAGAGCCAGTGGGTAGCTGCTCTAACAGTTCTAAATTATCCATACAATAAACTTTATTTAATTCCATATCCTCACCTCGTTATACGAAAAATAAGATATCATCATCGTCATCACCAAAGCCTTCTTCTTGTGCGATTAAATTACTCAAGAATACGGCATATCCTAATGAAGAATATCTATCTTTTCTATTTGCCCCTCTTTCAAAAAGTTTTATTTTCCCTTCTTTACTTTCATGGTTCAAACTTATCATTTCATTAACCATAATAGTTGTTTGAACAAACGGAGCAAGGTATCTAGCTTCTCTATAAGCCGCCTCTTCTAAATCTAAATCCAAACTAGCCACTTTTTCAGTTACTAATATTTTTGCTTCTCTATCATTCATAGGAAGTATTAAATCTTTATCTGCTAATAATTTTCTTACACTTACTGCTATTCTACTGTTAACTTCGCTGTTAGGTTGCATTGAATAAACAAAAGGCAAGCCAGTTCTTTTAGATAAATCATCGACTCTATTATCTTCATTAAAACAAGTAAATCCATCATATCTGACTCCCCTCTCTTCATCATAGTTACTTTCTCTGACAAATTCCCAAACTGCTTCTCCAACACCAGTTGTATCTATAATAAGTTTATCTGCCCCGAAATCATAGAATAATTGTTTTATTCTTATAGCCTGTTGTTTAGCTGCCATACCATTGTGTGCTTCCATATATACAACATGGCGTTTAAACTTACCTCTATCAGGTATCATTCTCATTAATAAGAAGCTGGAGTTATCGTTTGCCACACCTTTAGCTAAGGCGATATCACAAGCCATAATTCTTATCTCGCCGTTAACTCTAGGCATATACCATGATTGTTCGGATTTCTTCTTTTTTCTCTCTGCTATCCATTCTTCCGCTGTAGGAGGATAAAATACATCGAGTGTATCTCTACAAGGATTTATAATAGAAGATTTAAAGAAAGCGTCATCTGCTTCATTGAAGAACACTGCACAATACTCCATTAAAAAAGATGCATAGTTCATACCTTCTGCATCCATTTCTCTTTCCATTTTCTTTTTAGTATTTAATCCATGCTCTAAAGAACAGGTAAAAGGAATATTACAAGCAAAGGAATCAAATTTAGTTAGCATATCTTTAACTGTTGTTTTCCACTTAGAGTAACTCCAATGGTCTGAATACCATGCGGAACTTAGATATCATTGTTATTAACGTATAGTTTTTTATCTATACCTCTGGAGGTTTCCCTCATTTTCATCGGTATGTCATTTCATACCCAGATTGGCGTACATTTTTACTCTCTATTTTTTTTGCATAATGAGTACCAACCACTCTTGGAGATGTTGTTTTCTGCGGCAGGTGGCTATCCTGCAAACAGGTTCAATCTCTACGCTCTACAATGCTAATGATTTTTTAATCTCATTAATTATCTCGGTGTTAACTTATCTAAAAAGGCATTTAAAATATTATCTATATTATTAAAATTAAAATATGGTATTCTCAAAAGAGAAATGTTATTTTCTTTACAATATTTATTTTTTATAGAATCATTTCTTTTTCGTTCTTCATATCCTCTTTCTCCTCCAAAAAAATTAATTTCTTTATAATGCTGTTCTCCGTCATATTCAATGCAACAATTATAATTAGGCAAATAAAAATCAAATCTTAAAGGATTATAGTATCTACACTCCTTAAATGTTTTCTCTTGTATATATTCAATATTGTTATTGTCTAAAAAATTTTTTATAACCATTTCCCCTTTTGAATATGGAGGGTCGCAATTAGGACATAATCTTCCGTCTCCAGTGGTAAGGGCGTGAACGGTTGAAGTAAACACCTCTCCACACTCCGAACATTTAAATTTTAATAAAGTCCTATTATTTTTATATTCATCGTAGTTTAATAAAATAAATTTTTCTTTTTTATAAAAATTAAAAATACTTTTTTGGATATCCTTCTCTTTTAATCTAAATTCTTCATCATTACCCTTTTTTATACATTTAGGACAAAGATTCCTTTTACCAAAATTAATGTTATAAATTATTGTATTAAATGGTTTATAAAAAATATCTCCACAAGAACATTTTAATTTTAATTTATCGAAGCATCCGTTATATTCTTCGGATAATAATACCAAATCTGTCTTTGATTCAATTATACTTTTAACATCTTCATATGTATAAAATTTAAATCCATCTATTCTACTTTGCATACTTTTAATTCTTTTCTCTTCTCCGCAAGATGGACATTGCCATTGTTCATCTTTTTTAAATGTGTTAAAAGACACTTTAAATATATTTCCGCAAGAACATTGGATATCTAATTTTGTATTATTATTTTTATATTCTTTAGAAATTAATTTACAATTTTTTGATTCAATAAATTTTTTCACATCAGAATATCTTAACTTATTGCCTGAGCAACAAGTACAATAATACATATTTTTATTTTTAAAATCTCCAAAAGTTCTTTCAAATGTTTCTCCACATTTGCATTGAATTTTTAATTTAGCTTTATTATTTTTATATTCTTTAGAAATTAATTTATTCCCTTTTGATTCAATGAATTCTTTTACTTCTGCATATCTATCTTTTTTATTTTTCATATCTTCCCCTCCTTACCTCTATATTAATATTGTACCCATATTTTAAAATTTTAATAATGTTGTTAACCTTTTTAGACTTAGTCTTACTTACTATATATATCGCTATATATTAACCGATTTTGGTCGGTTTTTACTACAAGCACTTATGCTATACTTTGTAGTGAACCATATCTGTTTAGCTCTTTGTTCTCTTCACGATAAAAAGAATATCTAGGATTAGTTAAATATCCGGCTTGTCTTGGAACTGCCCCAAATGGAGATAAAACACTTCTAACTATTGTTTCATTTATCATACGGAACTCGTCCATTACCAAAACATTACATCTTGCACCCCTTGAGTTCTCTGAACTAGCAAGTACTTCTATAGAAGAACCGTTTTTAAATGGTATCAATACCTGATTAGAGTTGCACTTAATTCCTTTGTAATCTATTTCTTTCCTTAAAGCATATGATTGGGGATATAATATACCGAGTATCTTCTCGGTCAGTACTTTCTCTGCTTGTTTCTTTTGTTTAGCACAGACTATAACTTTAGTTCCGGGTTTTAATATACATATAACTGTACAGAATACTGCGGTAAGAAAACTTTTCCCAAGCAATTTATTGTAATTTACGATAAGTTTTTTATCTTATCCTCTGGAGGTTTCCCTCATTATCATGCCACCGCAAAGACATGAGTTATCGGTCGGTCAATTCCGACCCAGTTTAGCATATATTTTCATCTTCGACTTTACTCGCTAAGAGCCAACCACTCTTGCCGATATTTTATTCTGTGACAGGTAGTTATCCTGTAAACAGGTTCAATCGGTATGCGTTACGGTGGTTAAGACTTTTTAATTTCTTAACTTACCTCGATGTTAGCTTGTTGATTTTTGTATTTTTTAATATACCTATAAACAGTAGTAGATGGAATGTTTAATTCTTTAGATATATGATGAGGGATAAAGCCTTCATTATACAATTTAATAACTTCGTTATAAATATCTTTATATTTCTTTTCCTTTTCTGTTTTACGTTTTAAATGCAGATTTCTATCATATATAATATGCTCTACCATACTTTTGCTTAAATCTAATTCTTCGATAATATCTACAATTCTAAAACCTTCATTGTATAATTTAATAACTTCTTCATTTCTTTCATCTATTAATTTTTGCTTTAATCCCTTTATCTTATCATTTAATTCTTCACAAACATAATAATAATTTCTCGCTTCAGATATACTTTTTATCACTCCAATATCGACATTAAATATTTCAGAAAGTTCACGTTTATCAATTAGACAATATAACGCTAATTTAATTTGAACAACTTCTTCATATGTTAAAGAAGCATTTTTAAATTGCGATTGTTGTTTCATTATTTCTTTATGTCTTTCGCTTAACTTTCCTCCTTGTCCTCCGCATTGAAAATTATATCCATAATTAGCATCAGTAGAATTATATTTTGATATATAATATATTTCTAAATCGCTAATCTCTTCCTCAACATACCTTTTTAAAGGATGGATAATTTCAAATTTAAAATTAGATTTTCCATATTTGTTCCATGCGCTTTGAAAATGAGGATTGTGATTTCTTTTTCCATTTAATCCTTCTATATGTTGTTTAAATCTTTCTTCTATGTTATGTGATTTTCCGATATAAACTTTCCCGTTTACTGTATTAGTTATTTTATAAATTCCTATAGTCATAAAGATTCTCCTTTAGAACCAATCAATTTAGCCTTCTTCGATTTTGGTCGGTTTTAACTATACATTTCTGCATAGTGAGGCAAGGGTTCACCTCTCGATGCAATAAATACGAACTGGTCACTTTTCATCATAAAATACAGTAATATCTGTTGAAATATATGCAACTTATATTTCAAATAATCCATAGCAAATCTATGAGGGTTAGCCAAATAAAAACAACCCCAATATTCACCTATTCCTATAAGTAAATCTTCTTTGGAGTCTCCTGTTAAATTACCCCTGTCCTCATACTCGGTTTCCATATATTTCCTTTCTTCCATTAGCTATCACCATTCTTCCTCTTCGCCTTTTCCTCTTCTTCTTCCTCTTTAACGGCTTGTATAGCTCTCTCAATTTTTTCATCTAATTGTATTCCTGCATCTCCTTCTTCTAAAGAATAATTAGCTGAACCAAATCCTAAAGCTACTGCTAATGGCTTAAATAGAAACCTCATTATATATCTTTCAATCCAATCAACATCTTGATATTCTTTAAGTCTCTTAACTACTGGCTTCTTTAATTCATATATCTTCATCATCATACCAAATATATATTTTTCATCATCTTCGTCTTTATTTTGATTAGGTTGTATATTTGCATCTGCTCTACTTTTAGAAAGCAGTTTTGTATACATATCGTATGTTTTGTCATCACCTTTTAATCTAGCTCTTTCCCTAAGAAGCTCTGTCATACTTAAATCTTTAAGTATCTTTTTAGTTGATAAGTCTTTAGGTTTATACTCTTCCATATATTCAGAATAAATATATTCTAACTGTTGGTATTCTCTTTTAGTAAATCCATCTCCCCATTTCATAACTATATCATTATTAACAACCAAATCCTCTATATTAGGTTTTGAGTGCATTTCATTAAACATAGGGCTATCTAATGAACTTAAACTTCTAAGGATAGAATTAGTATTTATTGTTTTCATATAATTTAAAAACAAAGAGCCATCTTGACCTTCAACTCTATTAACTATTCCTTCATCAAATACAATATCTAAGTTATCACAAGTTCTTCTTAAAGCTAGTAATTCGTCTCCGTCACATTTAGCTAAAAAGAAATTATATCTAATATTCATACAGTTTTTACAGATAAGGTGTCTTTTTTCATTAGAATACATAAGGCTTTCTGAACCATAGAAATCCCTAGATACAAATTTTTCCTCTCCACAATAAGGGCATACTCTCTTAGCTAATTTTTGCGATTTTTCCTTTTTCACTTTATCACCTCTCTTGTTATAAAAAAATAACTACCCCGAAGGGTAGCTATTAAATGGTTTGATAATAATAGATTATCAATATATGATTTTATTTCCTTATTAATGGGTATGGCTACGAGGAATAGCAACCATACCACTAACAAGGGAGATATATGTTAGTCTAAATAAAGACTAAAGAGAACCCATGTTTCGCCAATAAACATGGATTCTATTAACCTTTATTCTAATCAAAATGAAATGATATGAACTCGCATTTTATGTAAAAAGAATTAATCTTCTTTTACCTCTGTTTCTGTTTTTATCACTTTTGTTTCTTCTTTTTTGTCAGACACATTTAATCCGTCTATTATTTCTTTAAGAAATTCATCATCATACAAATCTGTATTTATCAAACCTTTTTCCAAGGCTTCGTCATAATCATAAAACGTTAAACAAGTTTCACAAGCATCTAAGTCTTTTTGTGTTAATTTTGTGTCTTCTAAAAGTCTATCATTTAACTTTTTCTCTAATTTCTTCCAATGAGTCAATGAACTTATCATTTCTTTAGTATAACCACAAGTACCGCCACCAGTTCCATGTAGCCCAAATGTAACTAAATCTCCTGCTGTTCTAACTTCTCCACAGGCATAAATATGAACCGCCATGCTAGATACCTCTCCTATACCATGAGTATGAACAGGAGCAATACAAGATTCTAAAGTATTCATTATTGCACAACCGTCCATTACACTTCCTCCCGGAGAATTTATTGTAAGACTTATAGGCTTATAAGGTAATTGATTTTTTTCATTTAAAGTTTGATTTTTCTCATAAACATCTAAATCTTCATCATTTATCTTTTTTAAATGAGCAATTATCTCTGCTGCCATTTCGTTATTTATTTCACCACTTATATATATTTCTCTACTTAATTCTTCATTCTTATTTGCCATATCGTAATCCTCACTAAACTTTAATATTGTAGATACATTCAACACCTTCGTCATTAACTATCAATAACTTTTGACTAGGGGGAGAAAACAATCTCTTCCCATAAGCATAGGCATCTGTGCCACATAAACTTCCATTTATAAAAACTTCTGATGTATTATCAATATAATTACATTGAGAATGTAAATGCCCCATGCATACATAATCGACATTTCTACCACTCAGGATTGCACTTAAATCAGGAGCAACACCTTTTCTTTTTTCTTGATGTCCATGAACTCCAACAAAGTCATTTCCCATAATGTTTTTATATATAATATCTGAATTTGTTTCACTACTATTGATAATAACATTCTCATTATCCCTTAAAAGAAGCATAACATATTTTTCTATAAGAATTGTAAAATTATCGCTATCTTTAGATAAGTCTTTTAATCCCGTTCTCTCATGATTTCCAAAAGTAAATGTAACTTCTATCGGAACAACTTTCGATACTGTCTCTATAAATTTTGAAAGAAGTTCACTTACTTCATATATTTGAGTAGATAAATCTTCTCTATTTTCCATTTTAATAATAGTGTGAATTTCAGAAGATATTAAATCTCCTAAACAAAATATATTTAATTTACTCACGTCATTTATTTTACAATGTTTTATAACTTTACCCGCTAATTCAGAAACTCTACTATTTGCTATCTCTGAATTGAATTTATTAACTTTATTGTCAACTTCTATCCCATAATGCCAATCAGATAACATTAATACTGCTTCATTCGATTTATCGCTAAACTCAATCTCTCTTAGTTGAACAGGTTCGCTACTTGATATTTTATCCTCTAATTTCTTATAGAAATCTTCTACTCTTGTTAATTCTCTAAGTCTCTCATTTACATATCTTTTTTCATCAGATAATAAAATTCTTTGTTGTTTTAATTCTAATATTTTTTTAACCGTTTTTTCTGAATCGTCTCTTACAGACTTATATTTCGTTTCTTTAAGGTATTCATCATAAATCTGCATCCCTCTTGCCCATCGTCTTAAAGTATCTTTATGTAAACTTATTCCTAGACTATCTATTATATCTTCCCAATTTACTTCATCGTCCCCACTTAATTTTTGTAGGGACAATTTAATCATTTGCTCTTTTTGTTTCGTATTATACTTTTCCATATTAGTCGTCTTGTTCTACTGATTTTATTTGCAAATCGAATAAGTTTAAATCTGAACAATCTACTAGGAAATCAGTAAGTAATCTAAATTGAGAAAGAGGAAGTTTTATATTTAATTTAAGTTGCAACTCTTGTTCTTCTTCTATATCTTCTAATACTTTATCTAAGCTTCTTGTATACAAAGGTAATAATTCTTTATCGTATTCAATAACCTGTTTTCCATTAGAACCTTCCTCTATACTTGCATTTTTAAAATCTAATTGTAACACTTTTTTCATATTATATCTCCTTTCTATACTCTTATACTTGAATATCTATCACTATTTAATGTATCTAACATTAAATCCATACCATTTTTACCGCTCATAACACTTTTAAATATCATTGGAGTACAACCACTTACATAAGTAATATTGTCTGCTCCTAAATCTGATATATTATTTTTTCTAGAACATACATTCCAATAAACTAAGTTTGGCATTGTATATCCTTCTTTTGCCCATTCTTTTCTAATACGTTCCATCAATGTTTTGCTATCATTACATCTAGTTCCTTCATTAAATTCCATATCAGAAATTATAACAATATATTTAGGTAAGTATTCTTCTGATAAATTACTTTTCTTTAAAGTATTTAATATTAAATCAAATACTGCTTCTATATTAGTATCCTCATAAAGAATATCTTTTATCACACTAAAAGCTTTTCCAACTATATCGTTGCCTTTTATTTCCACCAATTTAGGGGTTCTACTAAAGCTAATATAGTGATTATGGAAATCTCCAAGATTTCTCTCTGCACAATATATTCCTAAAGAAACTGCCACATCTAATGGAATTACACCACCATTTAAATTCCAAGTCATTGACCCAGAATTATCTACTACTGGTAATATACTGCAAGGTTTACCTTCAAAATAATCAAGTAAAGCATTCCAATATTTATCAAGAACTTCTCTTTCATAATAATCATTGGAATAACCACATTTCCAAGCATCTCTTATTATGTCATACGGATATAAAGTTTTAGCATTTACTTTACTATTTTTATTATCAATAAACTCTACATATCTATCACATAGTTCTTCATGTCTTAAAAAGGCATCTCTGTATTTTAATCCTGCTTTACTAGGTAATTTATCAAATTCTATTTCATTATATTTTTTTTCACTTAATAAATTTTCAACAATTTTTATTTTATTTCTTATACTAGATAATGTCTTTCGATACTCTCTATTACTAAGAGAAAGCTTTTTAGCTAACTTTCTAGCAAGTCTCTTAGAATCACTAGAACTGGCATTTTCACTAGGTAACCATTTAGCTAACAATGTTGGTCGATTGGTTCTACAATCATCTATTAATGTTTTAGCTATTAAGTTAATCATCTTATCTTCACACTTAGTGTCAAATAATACTAATAAGTCATCATATCTGCCGTAAAAAGAGATTAAATCTATATTCTTTTCAACTAAATAAGGGTGAGAATTTGCTAAAGATTTAAGAATAATTCTAAAAGTTCTTCTCTCTCCCAATCCACCTCTTACATCTCTAATGTAAAACAATAACTTCATTGCTAACAGTTTGTCTTCTCTTAAAGCATCATAAAACATATCCAATATGTCTTCTTCACTTTTCCCTCTTGATGCTCCACCAAAAGCAAATAAATCATAACATTTATTTAAAGTACTTTTATGTGTTAAGCCACCATTTTCTGTATGTGTATAATTAGTTGCCTTTTTTAATTCTTTAAGTAACGTTTTATTCATATTATCACCTCTCAAGATATTATTTTAATTATGCTGTTAATATCTTTTATAAATTAAAGGAGAGGGTGGGATTCGAACCCACGGATGCTTTTTACGGCATCGCATCTTTAGCAAAGATGAACCATAAGCCACTCGGACACCTCTCCATGCAAACCCCTCAAAAGAGGGGCAGAAAGAAGGTAAAATGTTAAATATTCACAAGGGAAGGATTTGAACCTACATCTTTAGAATTAATCTAACGAGTTCCCATTACTCCACCTTGTCATATTAGGACTACTTCCCGTTCAGTAGTCCTATAGGAGGTATTACAAGACACATTCTTATATATCATTAAATCAAAGGAGGTATTTATGAAAATTCTATTTAAGTTAATATAAATTGTTTTATTTTTCTTGTAAAATAAAGTATTTAAAATTGCTGTATGTGTCTTTAAGTATAATAATATAATTGAAAGGGGGTTATATCATGAGGATATAATAGGACTCGAACCTATAACTCTTTTCCGGTAAGTATTTTGCCTGTTAAACTATATATCCATATTCGCTAGGCGATGTATTAATCTAGTTATAAAAATTTGTTTTTAATTTCCTTTATAAAATAATTGCGGTAATCGCCTAAGTATAATAAAATTGGAGGATAATATGAAAAATTACTAGACACAAGTAACTTAACTCTTACCAAAAGTAGCTTGTTATATGTAAAATTAGCTGTGTGTGTCTATAAGCTCATATTATCCATTTTTTAAAGTTCTATATTACTCTTTAAAACGTTTAGTTATATATTTAGTTAATCCTACAGTTGGAACAGTAATTTCTTCTGTTCTTTCCCATTCTACAACTTCACCAAATCTATTAGTCATTTTACCTTTTCTAGGACTTAATTTTTTAGTTCCTATTTTTATAAAGCCTAATAATTTAAATTCTTCACCATCTGCTATAGCGTCCTCTACAACATCTTTAAGAACGTCATACATTTCTTCTACTTGTCTTTGAGAATAATCACATTTATCTGCTACTCTTTTTATTAAATCTTTCTTTTTCATCTTTTCCTCTTCCTTTCTTTTTTTCTCGGTGTTTTTTTCTGCAATCCGAGCAAATACTCATATATATTATTTCTCCATTCTTTACAGAATGTTTATTAAAATGCTTTACCAACTTATTCTCTCCACAGCAAGAGCATTTCTTATAAGTTCCCTTAACTAAATTCATATAATAATATTGTTCTTCATATTCGTCTATGTAGGCATTACTTATTTTTTTAGCTATTGTGTCAATTTCCCTAGATACATAAGCAACATCTACTTGCATATATTCTGCTATTTTAACTACTTGCCAATCTTTTCTCCACTTGTTTAATATTATCTTTTGATTTTTAGTAAGGTGTGTTTTTTTAATAATTTCGTCAAGAGTTATACAAAACTCATTTCTAGTAGAAAATTCTAAATTTTTATCAGTTACTAAAGCATATTTAACTTGTTGAGGGTCAAACATATCCAACATTTCAAAATTAAATGATTGATGACTATCTCTAAGTGGTTGTTTCCATTTAATTGGTTGTGTTTTACTTAACTTAACACTTAACATATCTTCTGATATACTTGGAAGTGTTGTTTTAACAAATTTATAAAGTTTACCATTAGAAATGTCATAACCCTTATTCTTTAGTTTTTCTATTAACTCAAGTCTATTCTCTTTGGCATTTTCACCATGGAATAAGGTTTTCATATATTCCTTATAGTCATCATAACATTTAAGTTCGGAATATTCTTTAATGTCAGATTTATTAACAGTAGTTTTCTTGTATTTTTTATAATTTTTTACATCTTTAAGAACTACAACCTCATCATCTTCGTTAACTCCAATCTGACAAACCTTTTCCCTATCTTTTTCTGCTCTTTTTGTTAATTTGTAATCATCATACATTTTACATTCTTTTCTTTTTTCTTTATCGTCTTTCATAAGTATGTACGATGCTAATATCTCTAGTGTTTTGCATACTTCTGTATTGCTCCAACATAATTCGTTTGTATTTATATCTGTTTTACAAACTCCTTCGTCCCAAATAACTTGCCAAAATAAATCACCATTAAACTGAACCCCATTAATCTCTTCTATATTTAAAATTTTATTCACTTGGTCGATTATCTCTTGGCTTGTTTTAACACTTAAATCTATTTTGTTTTGATAGTCTTTAATAGACTTGCCATCTATCTTCCCTTTAAACGTGTAATTTGCTAACAATATCTTTCCTACTTTCTGATTGTAATTATCAGAATGTTGTCAACTCAGATATTAAGTTTTTTTTACTCCCTAATAATATTATATCCAGTTTTAAAAAATATATTCACTTTTTTTAAAAATATTTTTTTTATTTTCGTCTATGTACCAAATATAACGGAAAAATAATTGACACTATTTGCTCTATGAGAAGATACTCTAAGATATTAAATAATTGATTCTTTCAGTTGTTCTTATACTCTTAATATACCATGAATTTTACTCTTTATTCAAAAAAAAAAGAAAAAAAATAAAGATTTTAAAAATAGTGTTTGCGTATGCTATGCGACAAGTTAAGAATTAATCTCGTTTAAACTATAAGGATTAAATTAAAAGAAAAAATACCAAGAAAAAGATATACCGGAGCGATAGCTTCGCAAAAATAATAATATATTTATATATTATTATTTAATATTAAATATATAATATACATACATTACTGAACCAGTATTTTCTCTTCTAGGGGTCTTTATTTTCTCTTCTAAGAGGTCTTTATTTGGAATTTTGAAAAAGCCAAAAACAGAGGTCTTTATTTGCCTTTGTACTTGAATAAATAGCATTTAATGGAGTTAAAAAATTTTTGACATTATTAGCTAAATATTACAAAAAAATGAATAAAAAATCTAAAAATGGTTATAATTATAGTATAAGAACTTTAAAGAGAGGTGGTTCGTTGAGAAAATATTTATCCAAGAAAGAAATAGATAACTGTTTAATGAATAAAGATTATGAGACTATAGTTGCCAATTTCACTCCCCTAGTGGCAAGTATATCTGGTAATTTTTATATAAACAACTATTCTAAAGAGGATTTAATGGCGACAGGAATGTTGGGACTTATGGAAGGGATAAATAAGATTCCGATTTCTAAAGATAAAAAACCAATCTCTTATTTCTACAGAAGTATAGAAAATGAATTAATTAATGCTTTTAACAGAGAAAAAAGAAATATAAAAACGGTTTCTTTTAATGCAGAAATTTCAAAGAACGAAGAAAACGATAATTCTTTTGAAGGCTTTCTTAAAGAAGAAGTTGATTTTGATAAAAATATAAGAATAAGCGAAACCAAAGAATTAGTTAATAAAATATTAAATATGCTATCAGAAGACAATAAGCTTCTTATAGAAAGAAGATATGGACTAAATGGATACGAAAGATGCACACAACAACAGTTAGCAGATTCTTTAGGAATAAAGAGAAGTACATTAGCTATGAAAGAACGTAGAATAATGAAAGATTTAAGAAAGGAGTTAATACATGAAATTTAAAATGAACACTCCCCAAAGAGGGGATATCAAAATTCGTACTCGTAATAATATTTTACCTAGAGTAGTAAATGGTAAACTTATATGGTTAGAGAAGACTAAGGTTACTTATAGATTTGACCATTATATAGAGCCAAGTCAATCCCTGTTAATGTATTTTCTTGATGTGTTATTGGGTTGGGAAGTTTACGATGTAGAATTTATAAAAAGGAGTAGATATAATGGAAATAATACAAATGAATAGAGGTAGAGGGAAGACAGTATATCTTATTAAAAAATCTGCTGAACTTAAATATCCTATAATTTGTTGTAGCGAAACACAAAGAAGAATAATTAAAAATACAGCTAAAGAAATGAGATTAGATATTCCTGATCCAGTTTCTTTTAGTTCAATTAATTCTAAAGAAAAACTTAGAGGATTAAGTAATTTTGATAAATTACTTATAGATGATTTAGAATGTGTATTAAAAAGACTTTTTGATAAAGATATATATGCGACTACAGTGACTTGCGATTCATGTGAGTCTATAAATAATTATTTAAGATAGGTGATGCAAATGAATGAAAAAGTTTTATGTACATTTGAACAAGATGGGGATAAAATAAACATTAAAGAGATTAAGAATTTTACAACTGAAGAAGTGTTTAATAAAAGATTTGCCACATATTGTGAAAATAAAAAATGTAGTAGAATATGTCCTTTAGAGACATATATAGGTTGTTTAATTGATTTCTTATTTGATGAATATCATGTAATACCAAAAGGAGAAAAAGAGAATGAATAAAATGGTTAATATTTTTAGAGCCTTAGTAGACGCTGAGGATATTTTAAAAACACACAGTAGTCTTGGGACTTCTATAGAAATATTTATAAGTAAAGAAGATAATAAAAACTTCTTTGCAGACGATTTAAATTTAGATGATATTGAAGATTATAATAAAGTTGTAAACGGTTATATAAAGACTTTTGAAGGTATACCTGTAAAAGTAGACGAAGATTTACAACCAAATGAGTTTAAAATAAAAGTTAATTGGGAGGATTAAATGGAAAAATATTTATATCATTATGTTATAGTAACAAGCGAACAGGATAAAACAAAATATGCAGACTTCTTTAAGGCAGAGACAGATGAAACAGCAGGTGAATTTATGAATTATCTTTTAGAAAACCTTAAATTTGATGACGGAAGTGGAGAACTAAGAAAGGCAAATATAACAGATGCTTGGTATGAAAAATTAGAGACGGTAAAATGGAATGGTAAGGAACATAAAGTAATGTTAGTTCCTCAATTTGAAGAAGAGACAGAAGTGGTGATAGAAGATGAAGAATAAGCTACTTTATGTTCAAGGTTATGATAATTTAATCAAAGAATTGCAGACAAACGAAGAATTAAAGACAAATATAAAAATAATGATTGATAATAAATCTCCGTTGTATTCTTTTTATGACGGAGATAAATACATAAAATTGAGACTTGAAGAAATTGATGTAGAGGAAGATGAATTTGATGATAATATTCATGTTCTAAATGGTAATGGAATTGAATTTATAGATGGTAATTAGATTGGAGATGATATATTGAACGATAAATATTATACTTGTAAAAATTGTGAAGCTATGATTAACGGAGTAGAATTTAATAATATAAATTGGTACAAGATTGTTAAAAAAGAAGATAAACTTTATCTTGAAATAAATAATGAGGTCTTAACAAAAGAACAATATGAATGTCTTTTAAAAATAATCCGTAAACATTATTATTTTAGAGATAATCTTTTTTATATAAGACTTATACACGCTCTTATATCAGATGACGGAAGTAAAACTAATAAAGTATTAACATATACTTGTAGAATACCTGACGGAGAAATTATAAAGATATTGAATGATGGAGTTTCAAATCTTATGCTTAAATTTGAAATAGTTAGTATAAGGGGATAATAAATACAAAGAAAGGGATTATATCATGAAAAAAATACCAGTAATAGTTGAAAAGGAATTTCTTAAAGATAAAAACTGTGATTATCATGCTCTAATGGTAGCATCTTGTTTTGGAACTAATAATTTAAAGAAAAAGAATATATCAATAGACAGTAGAACTATAAGAAATGAAAAGGAAGATATAGAGAAGACAAGTCATAAATCGTGGTCAAGCACATATAAATCTTTAATAAAGATGTCAGATAAACACAAAGATTTAATCAAGATAAAAAAAATAAAAAAAGAAAATACATATACTGTTTCTTATAGTAATAAAAACAATAAAGGATATATATTAATAGATGGCAACATTATTAAAATACTTTTAGGGAGCAGAGATTCTGCAACTATAAAGACTTATCTATTATTAAAGATGATATGCAAAGACGAAAGCAAGATAGTTACTAGAAGCTACATATGTGATAATATTGGGTTGACATCGAATAGCACCACAAATTTAAACAAGATAACAAAAATAACTAATTTCTTAGAAGAAAACAATTTAATAAGAAAAGAATACATTAAAAACAAAAATTGTACTAAAAGTATAGAATATTCGATAGTTTAAAGGAGTGATGATATGAGTTATTTAGGTAAAAAATTAGATGATATGAATTTTGCAGGTAAGGCATTAAATGATTTCGAATTTAATAATAATATAATAAATACATTATCTAATGCCTTAATTAAAAATGATAAAAAGGAATCTTCAATCCCTAAAGACAATATAAGAAAATATATTTTTATAAGAAGGTTCTATAATGATGATAGTTTGAAATGTTCTTTTAATGAATTTAGTCTTGTTGTAGATTGCGATATTGAGACTGTTAAAAAATGTGCTAAAAAGAGAACTCCTCTTTGGTATGAATCTGAAAACGGAAGTATGTTTATTACCCCTAAAGATTCAGCATTAATAGATGAAAAGAATTCTGATAAAATATATGAATTTACATATGTTAGCTTATGTGGATTTTATATAGTGGATATTTTTACAGAATTAGAGTGATAATATGATACATAAAATTGATATGAAATATATTAAGGAGGATAAAAATGGCTAGTTTTAGAAGAAATTTTAAACCAACTAAAAAAGAACGTATGGAAGTTTGTTTACGATTCTTTCGTTCATATATGGATTCCAAAGAGAATCGTACTTGTTCTACTTGTGTTCATAGAAAGTTTGTACAAGGAGCAAGAGACAACTATTTGAAGTGTGAAATGGGGCTAGAGAGATATGATAATTGTGAGAAATACAAGTGTGACGAAGCTCCTTTTGATGATGTAATGGAATTAATGAAAGCAATATATAAGGAGAAAGAATAATGGATGCTTTAGTACCTTATTATATAATAGGACTTATAATTCTATATATAATTGTAAGTATAATTTTTTTAAAACTTGAAGAAAGAAAATGGAATCATGGCATATGTCTTGAATGTGGTAAACCTTGGAGATATAGATATTCTTCTCGTAAAGAAGGGCGTGTATACTACTGTAAGAATGGTCATTATATTAAAGTCAAATATGGGTCAGATTTAGAGTGGTGATATAATGTTAATAAATGGTTAAAGGAGATAAATAATGATTAGTAAAGAAAAAGCCTATTCAGATTTTTTAGTAGAATGTAAATTACATAAAGAACAACAAGAGTCATATAGAATGTCTTTGCAGGCTGAAGGAATCTATAGCGTTGCAGAACCTTGTTGCCCACGTTTCTATAGTTGGTGTTTTGAAGATTATTATGATAATTTAATAAAATACTCAAATGGAGAAGGATTTAATTGGAGATATGTTTTTGAAGGAAATGAAGTTTTTTATACTAAAGGCAAAGACAAGTATGTGTCAACAGAAGAAGTTAGAACAAGATGTAAAGAATTAGGGATAGATTTAGATTAGGAGTGATGTAAATGATAGAAACAGTATTATGTACAATGGGTGGAACTTTAATTGGAGTTATAATTGTAAACATAATAGACTCTTTAATAAGAAGATATGAGGATAAGAAAATATGGAACAATGGTATGTGTAGTTATCATAATGAACCTTGGAGATATGTATATGAAAATAAAAGAGGAGAAAGAGTTTATACCTGTAATCATGGTCATTGGTGTGAAATTTATTATAATGTAGATGGGAGAAAATAATGACATTAGCAAATATACTATCTCAAGTAATTATGGTATGGATAATTCTTCTTATAGTATTATATCTCATACTTAGTAAACTTGAGAAAAGAAGATGGAATCATGGTATGTGCCCTCAATGTGGGAAACCTTGGAGATATAAGTCTCGTAATAAAAAAAGAAAGAATATATATGTGTGATAATTATCATTTCTATCATATTAGATATAGTCAGGATAATTGGTAAATATTCCAAAGGAGAACTGAAAATGTTTTCCTTTTTTTTTGCCCTTTTATATTTCCTGTCTAATATACTTCAAATTTACTCTTAATACAAATACTTAACTTATTGATTTTATCTTCTTAAAATGGCACACAGAAGGTCATTATTATTCAACTTTAGAAAAAGTATGCAAACCACCCCTCCCCTACCTTTAATATCATTTTTGTTGTGTTTATTGAGACTTTAATCTTTTATTGTATACAATATTATGTATATGTAAAAGGTTATTTTATTGTATTTACCTATATTTGGGAACTATATGTGTTTACTTTGGTTATTCTTTCGTTAGATATGTTTGGTTGGACTTATTGGAATATTAAGGGTTACATTAGGAGAGAATGGTGAGAGAGTGTTTGGGTGTTGTTTTGTTGTTTGGTGTGAAAAAAAATGGTGTTTAAAAAAAAATGGTGTTTGGGTGTAGTAGCTAGGGGCCGCAGAATGATTATCATTATCAAGTATTATGAAACATCCCCCCTATTAATGACCTATAATAATAGTATTATCCGACACTAAATACTTTGATTATCAAAATATTTGAATAGAAAAATATTTGATATATAAAGAAAAAAATTGTAGTTGAAAATAATTATCAATTTCATAAGAGAAGCTTAATTGAATGAAGGTGAGAATAATAATCGAATGGTTAGTCAATGAAGGAAAAAATTTTCTTGGCGTGTAAAAATGAAGGATATTATTCCCAAAAAAAATCCCCAAAGTATGAATACATATTCATATAAAAACATATTCAATTATTCATACATTCCAATAAAAAAATACGTTAACCCAAAATACAAAAATGGTTAACCAAAAATGCAAGGCTATCAACCGATAATCGTTCTCACCTTTGCTATACCCATCAAGTGACCAATGCATTGGTATAACATATATACCTATATAATACATACTATATATAACAATACAATACAATAATACATCATATATAATATATCAATACATACTATATATACATATGCAATACGTATATAATAATACATATACAAATATAATAC